>VTLG01009324.1_pt1 | contig 43314 bp, 63 predicted proteins | sample 4694571 | NCBI WGS metagenome assembly VTLG01 (sample SAMN12604809, study PRJNA352737) | marine metagenome | biome: ENVO:00000447; feature: ENVO:00000209|ENVO:00000569|ENVO:01000036; material: ENVO:00002151; isolation source: viral sequences binned using virsorter ...
GTCTTTTTAGCTGGAGGATATTTACCTTTTCTTTTTGTCATGTTTAGTAATTCTCCCATTGCCCCTCGTACAGCACCTGTTAAATCTGGCCCAGCTGTTGCTCCTGCCCATTTACTACTCTTTTTTGGTCGTCCTTTTTTACTTCCATATGTTCCTGGACCTGCTGGCATACGTATCTCCTTTATATACTAGGTAAATGGCTAATGCGTTCAACAACTTTACGAACTTTTTGTAAATCAGTTCTTAAACGAGTTGAAGATGATTTATTTCGTCTCCCAATCCCTCGAATGATAGAAAGTAAATTTCTAAGTGATTGGCGTCTTTGGTCTGGTCGTCTCAATTTACCACCATCCCTTTTTTATTAGATGATTGAAATTGTTTTAACATAGAATTAAAACTTCCCTCAGGAGCTTGGTCTACTTTTTCCAATTCATACGGAGAAGGAAGCGACATAATTAAATATCTTAAAGCATCACAAGCATGATCATTTAACTTACGAGCTTCTTCCTTTGGATTAGTGTTTTCATCCGAAACTCGTTTCCATATATACTCAGGAATTTCTCGTAATAAATTTATACATCTACTTGATATGAATAGTCTCGGAGATCCTTCTTTACCAGTAATTGGATGAATGTGGTTTGGATCTACTCTTAGGTATTCTCCAACTCTATTCCAACCTGCTTCTCTATTATTATTTGCAGGACTTAGATCAATCCCATATTCTTCGTATTCTTCATAGATACTCCATGGAATACCATTTTTTTCTCTTGTCTTAGCCATCATAGATGGATCAGCTTCGATTGTTTCAAATTTTTCTAATTCAAATCTCTCACTTATCCCATGGCAGTGAGTACTAACTAAGCCTTTAAAATAATACTCATCAAAAATAAAGATATTCCCATCAGCATCTGTATACCCACCTAAGAAGCAAGTAGGGTTCGTTTGGCCATGATCTAAGCCACCTATCGGAGTGAATTTGGTTTCTTGCACTGGAAGAATCTCATAATCACTAGTCTCATTAGGGAAGACATGAACACTGCGGTCAAAGTCAGGCCAAACTTGCCCCTCAACGGCATCCCAGCTACCTTCTACATACCTCTTTACCCATGACGCAGGATTGTCTCGTTTTAATTCATCTAAATAATCAGGAGGAAGCCATGGGTTGTCTTTAATTAAAGCTTGTACAAAAATATGATCGTCTTTAGGATTTCCTAATTGATGAGGAATAACAAATTCGTTTTTTAACCATCCTGGCTCAGGATTACTAGCATACATTCCAAAATATCTTGGGTATGAGCCATCAGGTAATTTTAATCGAAGTCGAGCTTTTAACATGTTAATTACTTTATACGGAGCTTCGGAGGCTTCATCCACCCCAAACCATCCAATTTCAAGTGATTTAATTCTATCTTGATCTTCTGGTGTAACACCTAATCCACCATATAAAATCATTGATCCATTTATGAATCTAATCTCTTTTTTAGTTTGATTATGCCCATTTCGTACAACAATTCTTTGCCCCATCATTTCTTCTACTTCTGAAATCGCAGAAAGTAAAGTATTTAAAGTAGTTCGTCTAAATGCTTCCCCTTCTGATCGACATAGAAAACCTCGATTAAAAGGATAGATGAATGAAAGTCTAATCCCTTCTGCACAAATCGCCCTAGACTTTCCTCCACCAACCCCTCCCCCGAAGAGTTTATATTTTTCTAACGCATCCCTAAATATGATTTGCTTGTCAGTTGGGCCCTTTGCTCCATAGAAGGCATCTAAACTAACAGGCGGGATTTTTGTTTCAACATCCCTAATACTTGATTCTTCAACGATTTCGGATACGAGCATTAGTCTTTTTATAAGTTGTTTTTGGGGTTATTTTAACATTTAAAGATTTTGCTTTTATTTGTTGTAAGCGTTTGACTTCTTTTCTAGCAGTTTCTGATGGGGATGTAATACGAATTTCTTGTTGATGGATGTAAGGTTTTAGATAATCTCTATCACTTTCCTCAACTTGTACTAAATTCCCATTAGCTCCAAGTTCTTTTAATTTTGACATGTTATGCGTTATCTAAAGTTTTATAATATAAAGCAACATTGAAAGTACCACCCTGGTCATTAATAGATAATCCTAAAGGACATGGGATTCCTCTATCTCCAAACCACTGAGAAGCATATCCATTAGCAACTAATCCAACATAAACAATTTTACCTGCTGCATCTCCTGTTGCTCCATTAACTATGTCAAATCCAGCAACAGCCCCATTGACTTCACTTGCGGTAAAACCCATTAAAACGAGGTTATTGGCAGCAGCGACAGCTGCATCTACATCAGCGGTCACACCAGCATTGATCTCAACCGTGACCTGTTTGTTATCCATAGCATTGTTTCCCATAACTTATTATTCCTCAGAATTTAATTTTTTTGTTTTTGACTTTTTCTTTACTGCTTTTTTAGTAGCTTTTGAAACGGTAGAAGATGTACCAGCTCCTAATGATCTTAAAATTTCTTGATGTTCTTTAGATATTGGTAAACCTGCTCTACGATCTCGAGCGGCTTGAATTACTTCTTTAGGTTGATTTTTTAACAGATTAAGGGGAACATTTCCATGTTTTGCTTGTAAAAATTCACCTTTCCCTGCTTTTAAAATTTTACCAGTATCTAAATTTTCTTTTCGTTTTTGCTTAGTTGCTGCTTTGCTTTTTGTTCCTGTAGGTCGTTGTTTTAAACCTGCAACTGGTCTAACTTTTTTTCTTCCGATATTTTCAAGTATTGTATCTATTGCATACTTTATTATCTTCTTCCTACCCATTATGTATTCACCTCTATACTCATAGCTTCTCCTTCTCCTTCAGCCCACGGAGGTCGGTACATTTGAATAACTACAGACTTAGCATTTCCACCAGTTCCGTCTTTATTGATTAGGCCACCAATCTCTAAAATCTTAGAAGCGGCTTGAGTACGAGAAGCAGGGGGATTGATAGAAGTTGCGTATATGTTAGGATCACCATTCTCACCTTTTTCTTCAAGAATCCGATTATTCATTACTTGGGATAAAGTTTCTATAGCATCAGGGATTAGATTTGAAATGTTATTTTTATGTTCACCTAAGATCTCTTCCCTTAAAGCAGTTTCTTCTTTTTTCCAAGCGGGTGAGTTCTTAATTGTCGGAATATATCCCTCATTCATATCAAAACGATTAGCAAGATCTCGATTGCTTAATCCCTCCGAAACATAAGCATATAACATTTTGTAATGTCTAGAGTTTAATTTTTGAACTAAAGTTGTCATGTTTAGTTTTTATATAAAGTTAGAATGTGGGAATTTATGGGGATTTACTTTTTCATATTTTTTTTGCAGATTTCTGTTCATGTTTGAATTTTATATGAATTGGAGATTGATGTCAAGCGGTTTTTGGATGGATTATGGGGAGCTGAGAATGGATTTAAAAGGGGATTATTTAATGGATGGATGATAGGGGTGCAGACATTAAAAGGGTAAAATAAGGGAAATAGGAAAGTCAATCCCACATACTTTATATCTGACATAAATTTATGGGGAATGGATATAGGGTTTTTTAGAAAAAATAAAATTAGATATTTTAATTGTATCTAATAAAAAATGCGGTATGATATTTAATACAATACCACATTTGAAAATGTTCAGAAGAATTCGTGTGCGAACCACGCAGATCCAAAATAATTTGCAATCCCCCCAATGCAATCCTGGACAGAAAGCATGCTTTATGTTTTCAAATATACAACGGATGCGCTTGTTAAATAGCCTTGCGCGGGGCGTTGTATACGAACCGCTATAACGTATCATTTTATGTGGGTTTTGTTTTTGTTGTTAAGGATTCCATATTTATTTTTATTATTACCCCATATTTTTTTGATGTTTTCCCTTGACATATATAAGCACTTGGCGGTAGACTATTCATGTTAGTCGGCAATATGTCAAGAGCCATAGTTTCGGGCTGAAGTTGTCAAAAACTATAACTGAGAGATGTCGGAGTGGCGGGTTAAGATTTGATCGTTAAAAGCACTGACTCGATTGCAACATTTCCCCTTTCAGGAAATTTCAATAAAAGTTATTCTTTTCTTTGGTGGGGTTTGTTATTTTATGAGGTATAAAAAAATGGCTAAATCTCAAAATGGTAAAGTAGTGGATTTTATTGACCAACAAAAACCGTTATGTGGAAAACATACATTTCCTTCGGAAGGCAATCCCTATTCAACTTCTGTTAGCGTAATGATTAAAAAACAGGATGATGCTCAACGAATATATAATGATTCCGAATTAATGGCGAAAATGTTGGAAAATGATTATGTTTGGAATCCAACTATGAAAAGTAATGGTGCAATTTCCTATAAATTCACAAAGTACATGGAAATAAACCATGACAAACAATATAAAAGTGATTCCGAAGATACTCGAAAAATCCATTATAAAAATGGTCTAAGAATTGCAACACATGGTACTGAAAGAAAAGAAAAAGAGACAATGTTAGGACTTGTAAAAGAATCAAAATCATTCACAAAATACCAAGAAGTAACAGCAAGAAAACTAGCAATAACATTAAAGAAATCTTTTGAAGAAGCTCTTGAATTAATCAAATAATAACTTAACCCCAACAAATCCTACCAAAAAAGGGAATAACTTTTATCAACTTTATTAATCTTTAGGAGATTATATTATGTCTAAACATTTATTACATTGTTATAATTGTCAATCAGAAATATATCACAAAAATACAAATTTCTGTTGTCCTCAATGTGAAGAAGAATACAATGATTCAATAGATTTAGTTTACAATCAATCGGCAAGATTCCACAAAGTTCAAATGGATAACTTAACAAACCTAATATTTAAAAAGGAGAAATAAAATGGAATTACCTGAGACTTTAGCTTGGTTATTATTAATTATTGTTGTCGGACTTTGTGGTATCTGGTGGTCTGTAACAATCGGTGTGAATCTTTAAATAAGGAAATACAAAATGACAAAAGAACAAACCCGCAAACGATTAAAAAAACTCTTAAAACTCAGAACATCAAGATTGCTCAAACATAAAAATCAGCAAAGACATGAAGAAGAACTTAAACGTAAATTAGAAAAAGAGAATAACTAGAATTCCAACAATTAATCAAATATGGGAAGTTTTAAACACCCAAAATTCCCTTTAAATTCAAACATTTACAAAATCATCAAAAAATAACATGAGAACTTTGAGAACTTTAATCAATATAAACCCTTATAAATCAACACAATTCCAAATTCCCAAAGTTCTCACGCCCTTTCCCTTTTTAGGCAAGATAAAGAGCTTTAGTTGTTTTCCTACAACTAGAGTTCTTTCTTTTATTTAAAAAATATTTTTTAATAAAGATACTACTCACTATCTAGAGGAACAGCAAGTGATCTTACTATATCTAACCCGAAGAATCCCTCCTTGAATGGGGAAACCCCTTGAGAATTATCGGAATTGAGAAGTGTTTGATTTATAAAGGATTACAATGATTAAAGTTCTGAAAGTTCTGAACGAAAATAAAACGAACATTTGTAATACATTTAAATTCAATCATTTAACCCATCATCCAGACTTCCCACATTCCAAATATGTTAATCATTTAACTAAAGGAAATACATAATGAATATTTTTGTTCTATCATCTGATCCTAAACAATGTGCAGAATTCCATTGTGATAAGCATGTGATCAAGATGATATTAGAATCTGCACAAATGTTATCCACAGTTTCTCAACTTCATGGCGGTTCAGCTGGATATAAAATTACCCATCAAAATCACCCATGTACTAAATGGGTATCAGAATCATTATCCAACTGGCACTGGTTACAAGAACTAACAACTCATTTAAATAATGAGTATAAATACCGCTATGATAAAAACATCAATCACAAATCACATGATGTTGCTAAAACTCTCATAACACCAAACTTGCCTGACATTGAGCTAACACCATTCGCACAAGCTATGCCAGACAAATACAAAAATCAAAATGTGACTACTGCATATCGTTCATACTACATCAATGAAAAATCAAATATTCTAACTTGGCGAAAGCGGGAAGTTCCGCATTGGATTAAAACTATTCATCCAGAACTTTACTACTAGGAGATTTAGCATGGATAAAGAATGGCGGTTATGTAAGTCTTGCAATAAAGAAACAGACCATTATGAACTTGATGTAAAACATGGATATATCCCATACATTTGTAGTGAGTGCGGAACTAAAACCGCTCTAATGGGCTACAATGATGACGATTCTGAACGTGTGGAGGAAATTGATAAATAATCTTATAATAGGAGATTTAACATGTATGATAGTTATAGAACTAGTAAAAAAGAAAGTCTTGAAGAAATTCATCATTTAGTAGATAGCAGTCAAACAATTAAAAACAACACTTTCAAAGTATATTACAAAGATGGATCTATAGCAATTCGCCTCCATTGGACAGATGTTATTACATTCTATAAGGACAAAGTTAAACTTAATGCTGGAAGTTGGCAATCTCACACAACTAAATCCCGAATAAATGAGCATCTCCCATGCGGTCGAGTTGTACAAGAAAAACACATTTGGTATGTTTGTGGCAGTAATGGAAAATTCTTATTCGTTAATGGAATCATGTTAGATTATAATGGATATATTTTATCAATAGATGGCGATATTTTGTGGGAAGGACAAGACATCATAATAGAGGAGGATTAATAATGTATCGAGTAAATCAATATGCAGATGTTAGCTGGGATAAAAATGATGTAATTCTCCCAGCTCAAGAGCTTGGGCTAGATTGGTCTGAAAAACAATGTGAGGACTTCTTAGCGGAACATGAAGAAAGAATTGCAGATGCAATGACTGATGCAGCTTGGGAATACATTAACCATGAACTAAAAAAGGAGATATAATGAATACAAATCATTTGCAATCAACTTCTCTTATGCCAATTATCATAAGAATAAAAGACAAAAAAGATACTCTAGCAATGTTAACTATAAAAGGTTACATTCATGAGGCTGGCTATCTCGCTGCTCATAGAAAAATACATTTTTTAACAAAAGTACCACTAAACAAACAATGGAAAATTACACATCTTCCTACAGGTTCTAATGTTGGAATTATTGTATCATCTAAAGAAAAAGCTATCAGTTGTATGATTGCTTTAGCACGAAATTTTGATTGGAGTTTTACTGATACAAAAAAATTATCTGATGATAAAAAGAAACAAATGAAAGAAATGATTAAAACTCTAAACAACCAATATAAATTATAAATAGGAGAACTACAATGAATCAAATCATAGTACTATATCCAAACGGAGATGTTACTCCAATTACACAAAAAGAAATTCCAACTCTAAAACAAGTCCAAGACTGGGTTAAAGGTTATGTTGAACCTGTCTCTATCGATCCAAACTTTGGCCATGAAATGTATGTAAACGAAGAAGGTCTCCTCGAAGGTCTACCCGAAAATAGATTTGCCTCTCTTGTAGCAAGACAACCCATAGTAGGAAATGCAGTCGTGTTTGTTAACTTCTATTGGGAATAGTATGTTATTTTAAATGTGGGGTCTGCCCAAATGGGCATATCCCATAAAAAATAAATCAAAAATAAATTTGACATCCAATTTGGATTTTGGTAAAATCACATTAACGAGTAAAAATCTTTTTATAACTAAAAACTAATTATGAAAATCTCCTCTCTCGGCTTTACATTTTTTTCAATCAACCAAAAAAATCAATTTGAATCTGGAGCTATCCCTACCCCCACATTCCCACCGTCATCCGTAAAATCTTCTTATCCATCTATCACAATCAAACCCCCAATCTTACCTACCTTAACAGATGATAAGAAAATTCCATTTTCATTTTTATTGCATGAGCGATCTGAAAAAATAAAAGACCTACTCTGGAGTACTCGGAAAACCAAATCAAGAAGTACAACAAAACAGTCACAAAAAAATGTAACATTGAGGAAACAAATACTAAATTGTCCTCAAGACCAGATCTTTGATTTATTGAAAAGTCAAGGGTTACTCTCAGATGATGAATTTATCCCATCATCACTATCTCTAAAAGAAAGGAAATAAACATGGAAACAGTTACAATCTCAGCAAAAACTGGTTCAGAAGATGCAGGAAACCTAAAAGAATTTACAGCAGATGTTGAAATGCCTGAAACCCTTGATGAAGCAATTTCTTCATACGGTTCAGATGAAGTATTCAAAATCTGGAAAGGTGCTACAATCGTTAGACTCCAGGGAAATCTCCGTAAACCAGAAGGAGCAAAAAACACTAAAACATTAGATGTTTACCGCAAACTTCGACCTCTAATTGATAGTGGTGCTATGGATGACGCACAAGCTCGAGATGTATCAGGTTATCGTGGAGAATGGCCAGTAGCATAAGTTGTAAAATTATAGGAGTTCCGAAAAAGGTAAAGACCCTAATCTAACTACTATACTTGGAATAGTTTTTAGACACATTCCCCTTTACCTTTTTTGGGCTCTTATTTTTTACCTAAAAAAATCTCCACATTTCAAAATTAAAATATTTTTTCATACCATTTTAAAAAACATTAAGAAACCCAAGCGGTATTAATGAACAAGGAGAAAAAATGAGAATAATTGACAAGCTAGACAACTCCATGATGATGGAATACGCATCATGTCCTCGTAAGTTTTATTACAGATACGCTTTAAATCTCACCTCAAAAGATGATTCAGCTTTATTTAAACCTGAATTTGGATCAGCATTACACTCCGCTCTCGAAGCACATTACCTCGGAGAAGATCTTGACTCAGCAAAAGCTGCTTTTACAAAACATTGGATGCCCTACGAAGGAAAAGATGTTAAGGGTATTCGAACTTTGCTAAAAGGTCTAAAAATAATTGAATCATATGTTGAAAATTTCCCATTTGAACAAGAACATTTCGAAGTTATAGATAAAAAAGATGTTGAATTAGCTGGGGCAGTAGATATGGGGAATTTTTTATTTCTATTCCGAGCGGATCTGCTTGTCCAAGATAAATCCTCAAAGGAATACAAAGTTCTTGACCACAAAACCACAGCTTACAAAGGATTCTTAACTCCCAAACCAAATCAACAATTATGTGGTTATGCGTATGCTCTTGGCGAGCAAACAGGACAAACAATAGAATCTGCTATTATTAATATTTTACATTTTACAAAACTTCAAATCAACTTTATTCGAGAAGAAGTTTCTTTCCCAGCTGACTACATCCAAGAAGAATGGGTTAAGGATGTTAGAATCTGGGCAGAATCTATCAAAAACTCTTGTCGAATAGACCACTTCCCTAAAAACACCTCCCAATGTACTGCTTATGGTGGGTGTCAGTTTATCCACCTATGTAAACATAAAATGTCATCTCCTACTCACGATACTTTATTAAAATCTCTCTACAAAGAACACCTATGGGAGCCTTACGAAGGAGCAAGAGACGAACAGAACAAAAAAGGAGAACCAGTATCATGCTCTTAGCCGCTATCGGAAGTATTCTTGTAATAATCATGTTATTTTTATGGGGAGATGAATAAAAATGGAAATACAACATACAAAAGACTTAAAAGATCCAAAAGTAGATGCTTTAGTATATGGTAGGGCAGGAACTGGCAAAACTCTCCTCGGAGGGACTTTTCCTTCACCTATTTTTGTAGATACAGATAATGGTTTACTATCCTTAAGAAAAAAAGATGTATCTTTCATCTCATGCCATAGAAAAGAAGGAGCTGCATGGTGGAATGAAGTTAGGGAAGCTACTAAAGTTGCCCTCAACTCCTCTGATCACCAGTCTATCATAATTGATTCCTTTCCTTTAGTATGTGAAGCTATGTTAGTATCTATATGCTCACAAAATAGAAAAGCTAAACCAACATTTGATGAGTGGGTAGCTTTATGGAATGGTACTCAAGAGTATATAGCTATGGTTAGAGCCAGTTCAAAGAATTCCCTCTTTATATGCGGTGAACAATTTGAACGAGATGAAAACACAGGTAAAGTTTGGTGTTTACCAGCATTACAAGGACAAGCTAGAACTAAGGTTGATCATTTATTTGATGAAATTTACCACGCTGAAGCTATTACAGCTCCTGGAAAACCATCTACTTATAAATTATTAATAAGACCAGATGGAATTTCCACAGCTAAATCACGAGCATTAGCATCAACGTCTGATTTAAATTCTATTGATCCACATTACATGAATATTAAGAATCTTATCTCAGGCAAGTCCTAACCCTTAACATAAAGGAGGTGATATAAAAATGCCAATAGATTTAAAGTATGGAAAAGTAACAATGCAGAAAGGATCTGTAGCATCTAATGAGCCTGTTTTTGTCTTTAGAGGTAGAGATTCCCTCGCAGAAAAATACATCCGAATGTATGCCGAAGAATGTAGAGGTAGAGGTTGTAGTGTAGGTATATATGCAGATGTACTAAATGCGGCAGAGAAATTCCGTGACTGGCCAGTAAAGAAACTGCCAGGATAATCAGTAATGCAAATGTGGTAATATATAAAGTATAATCCCACATAATTACAACTAACAATTATAAACTAAAAACAAAAGGAATTAAAAATGGCTAAAATCGAACTAGGTATGGATTTTAACTCAGCAACATCCGCAGTAGATGAAGAAAAAAAGCAAGTTCCAACTGGCACTTATCGAGCAAGATGCTTTAAGTGCGAACTAACTCAAACAGGCCCTAAAAGTAAATCACCTGGCCGTCCTATGTTAGTTTTTCACATGGAACTAGTTAATGCAGGAGAATTTGATGGTAAAGAATTTAGATATTGGGCTGTTCTCCCACATGGAGATATTCAAACTGGGCTTGGTAATTTAATCACAGCTACCACTGCCCTCGGAAAGCCTTGGGAAGGATCATCTATTGACACAGATGATTACCTGTCTAAAGAAGCAGAAATTAACTTAGTTAATGAGCCAACTGAGAATGGTTCTTTCACTTCAATTAAATCATTTAAATAAAGGATTAGAACTAAGAGGGGGAGAGCCTAAGAAACTCTCCCTTTCTTTATTATACTAATAGGAGTTATTATGAAATTTCCTAAAGAAATACCTATGACCTGCCACGCCTGCAATCAAATCATTCCTATTCCTACCACACTAGGAAAACGATTATATTTTAAACGGAAAGCTCTTAAATTAACAAGACGTGATGTATGTGATGAATTATATAAAAAAAATATTCCATTATCACAGGCAACTCTAAGGAATTTCGAAATAGAAGCAACTGATATTCGACTCAAACTATTAAAAGACTTAGCAATCCTATATAAAACTAACTTAGATTTTTTCATCTCAGCCATTAAGGACAATACCAATGCCTAGTAAAATATTAAATTTATCTCGTATATCACATACTCCCTTCGGTACATTTGGAGTTCTCTCTAATAAAAAAGGACATCCTTTATTACTAACAGTTGAAAATCCATGGAAAGATAACATCCCATTTGAATCATGTATTCCGTTTGGATCTTATAATTTTAAAAGACATCTATCTCCAAAATTTGGAGAAACCTTTATAATTGAAAATGTTCCTTCTCGTTCTCATATCCTATTCCACTGTGGAAATCAACATACCGATACTCATGGATGCGTTTTAGTTGGAGATGAATTTAGTTACTTTAGTCAAGCATCTAAACCTGGAGTAGTAAACCCAGGAGTATCAAATTCACGAGATGCTTTTAGAAAATTAATAGCTCATCTTGACGGTTGTGATGGTGGAATTATAAACATATTTCCACCTTGTCTGCATCCTTCTTCTTAATCCTATAAACTCTAAAACCTATGAAAATTGACATTCGCTGTACTCAATGTTCTTCTATTAATATAAGAGCTTTATCTAAATCAGTATCAAAAGGTAAAGAACAAATTAATTACTTATGCGCAGTCTGTGATGCAGTTTTTAATGTAATCGCATCAGCAGCTCCATTTGAAACAGTAATAAACTACAAAACAAATGAGGATAGTTTTAATTCTTTAAACTTACGAGAATTCCCATCAGGAGCGACTAGAGATGCAGATGCAGATTCAGAAAGATACGATCTCTTGCCTCCTGAGCCTGTAAAAAGACGAGCCTTAATAATGGCGGAAGGTGCTGCTAAACATGGAGATAATAATTGGAAAAAAGGACTTCCAATATCTGTATGCTTAAACCACCTCGAACGACACTTAAACCTTTACAAATCAGGAGATACATCCGAAGATCATCTTGCAAAAGTAACTGTAAACGCAGATTTCATAATGTATTTTGAAGAACATGGTGAGGAGACTGATGACTAAACATACAACTAAAACAATTAAAATCTCAACAATACAATGGGGAGATAGAGCTAGAAAGGATTATGGATCATCTGAAGAAATTTTAGGTTTATCCCAATCTATTTCTAAGAATGGCTTACTCCATCCTATTGTAATAGATGATACACTAACATTACGAGCAGGAGGTAGGAGATTAACAGCTGTGTTACAACTTGGATGGGAAGAAGTTCCTGTTAATATACTAGCTGATTTATCTCCACTTGCACAAAAAGAAGTTGAACTTGAAGAAAACCTACACCGCAAAAATTTTAATTTTTCTGAACAAGTAGCACTAACAAAACAAATCCATGAAATAAAATCAGAAATTGCAAAATCTGAAAACAAAGAATGGACATTAGAAGATACAGCTTCTTCTCTCGGAGTTGCTGAAATTACTGTACGAAAAGACATAGCTCTCGCAAAGGAAATAGAAAATGACCCCTCAATTAAAGAATCTAAAAATAAAGGCCAAGCCCAAACAAGAGCGAGGCGATCAAAAGAAATCAGAAGAATCACATCCGAAATCGCTTCTTCTAAAACTAACCCAATTCAAAATGAAGTTACCCTTGGGGATTGTCTTGACATCTTACCTACTATTCCCGATGCTTCTGTTGATCTTGTTTTGTGTGATCCTCCATTTGGAGTAGAATTTGATGAAAACTCAAGAAACAAAGGCTATGAAACAACCTATGGGGATTTTCATGATAATTTAAATTCAGTTGTATCATTGTTAGACGAGGTTCTCCCAGAGTTATTTAGAGTTCTTAAACCTGGAGGACATATGTATTTATTCTTTTCATTATCCAACTACACTCGTATAGATATGTGTGTAGAAAACTATTGGAGACATGAGGATAACTATGGCGGTCATTCACCAAACCCATTATTCTGGATTAAACCATCAAATGCAAATCCAAGACCTTATGAAAGATTCACTATAAACTATGAGCCTTTCTTTTTTTGTTGGAAACCAAAAGAAAATTCAAAACTCGGAAATGAAATTAATGCTCCTTCAAATTCTACATTCGCATTTAATTATAAAGGAGTAGATAAACTACACCCAGCAGAAAAACCCACTGAACTATATGATAAATTAATTAATCTATCCACAGTTCCAGGTAGTACAGTTTTAGATCCATTTCTCGGCTCAGGAGTTTCTTTAGCTCAAGCAAAATCAAAAGGTCGTAAAGTAATCGGAATTGAAAAAGTAGAATCATGGTTTAATATATCTCTTGATAAATTGAAAGGAGTAAATCAAAATGACTAAATTAACTATGGAACAAAAAGTAGATAAAATTTTAGAATTCTTTAAATTTGATTCTGATAAATGGCCTTGTAAAGTTGATAAATCCTTAGATGATTTAGAAAATAAATTAGATACAACAATAGAAAATCAAGAAAACATAAGAGCAGATCTTAGTTATTTAATTGAAAAACTCAATGATGTAGAACTTAATATAGACGCAATACGGGAGGAGTCTGAAGATGAGTAGTACGAAAAGATTAAAACATATATCAATGATGTTACTTTGGGATGATGTTGAATTTGTAGAAAAAGAACTATGCCAATCACATGGCGATTTAAGTCATATCTTTAGAAATGTATTTCATAATTTTGTTGAGCAATTAAAAGCAGCAAAATCTATTGATGCTAAGAAAGCTAAATCAGTTAAACCTAAATCAAAATCTAAAATTTCTAAAGATAAGGAAAAAGAAACTGATGACTATTTTCCAACCACTCCCAAAAAAGTTAAAAAAAGTAAATCCAGTAGGAGCAAGAAATGCTAAAATTCTAATCATAGGAGAATATCCATCTAAGGATGATGAATTAACTGGAGTTCCTTTTACTGGAAGTTCAGGTCATCTCTTAACTCAACTGTTAAAACAAGCAGATATTGACATAGCACAATGTTATAGAACTTTTGTAGTTAAAACTAGGCCCCCATCAGGAAATATTAATAGATTACATGAACTAAACATATCTCTCCCCCAATGTGATGAAGAACTAAGAAAAGAAATTGCTGCTCTTTGCCCAGCATTTAATATTATCCTAACTCTAGGTGAGCTGTCTCTTGTCGCAATAACTGGGCTAACTTCCATATCAAAAGTCCGAGGCTCAATACTTAAAGCCCTCCCCTCTATAGGCAACGGACAAGAAATAAAAGTAATATCTACATTCTCCCCTTCCTACATTCAAAAAATGTATAGGTCATCAGCGTTAGTTTTATTTGATCTAGATAAAGTAAAAAAAGAATCTGAATTTAAAGATTTTAGATCTATACCAAAACGAGAATATAAAATCCACCCAAATTTTAATGAATCAATTGATTTACTTAACCGATTCAAAAAAGCGGAATTTTTATCTGTTGATATTGAAACAGACAGAGGTGCAAATTTTATAAAATGTGTTGGATTTGCAGATTCTCCACTATTTGCTGGGTGTATTCCATTTATTGAAAAAGGAGTTGCTTTATGGAGTTTTTCAGAGGAATGTATTTTATGGGAAAAAATTAGGGATATCTTAACAGATAAAAATATTAAAAAAATCATCCAAAACATGGATTTTGAAATGGAAGTACTTTTCCCATTTGTTGGAGAAATCTTTCCTGTTTATATGGATACTATGATTGCCTCCCATTTATACTTACCAGAGGTTAGAAAAGCTCTATCAGTCCAAACATCCATATACACAAATGAACCATTTTATAAAGATGAAGCAAAGGAAGCTGACTACGACCCAACTGCTTTATACACATACAACTGTAAAGATTGTGCAGTTACATTTGAAATTTGTGAATTTTTAGACGCAAAATTAAAATCATTAAATTTATATAATTTCCTCCACGGCTATCAGATGCCTCTCGGTAGAATCCTCTGGCGGGCATCTCATAAAGGTATTTTAATTGATACAGAAAGAGTTGAAGTCTACAAACAAGAGACTTTAGAATTATTAAAAATTGCTGAAGCTGAACTTAACAAAGAAGTCGGTGAACCCGTTAATGTTAATTCACCAAAACAAGTTTGTTTTTTGTTATATGATAAACTTGGCTACCCGCCACAATTTAAACTTTCATCTAAAAACAAAGACGGAAATAAAAATCAATCAAAAACAGTTGATGATGAGGCTTTAGTTAAATTAAATAAACTATTCCCTTCTCGCATTTTTCCTCTAATCTTAGAAGTAAGAAAATTAAAAAAATTACTATCCACCTACCTCCATAAATTTTGGGATGATGATTTGAGATGTCGAGCATCTTTTAGAATAACAGGAGCTGAGACTGGTCGCTTATCATCCACTCAAAACATTAGAAAAACTGGCCTTCAACTACAAAACATTCCTAAAAAAATTCGAGATATTTTCATAGCGGACAAAGGATGTGAATTGCTTAAAGTTGATCTCAGTCAAGTAGAATCAAGACTCGTTGCATACCTCTCTCAAGATCCAATCATGATGAAAACCTTTGAAGAAGACAAAGACATTCATTCAATGGTAGGAGCTATGATCTATGGTAAACCATACGAACAATGCGGTAAAGGTACTTTTGAAAGGCAACGAGGAAAAGTTGGCGGTCATGCCTCTAACTATCGAATTTCCTCTAGAAAGCTAAGCCAAACAATGGGAATATCAGAAAAAGAAGCATCTGTATTTCTGAATCGTTACTATAATATGTTTAATCTAAACAAATGGCATGGGGAGATTATAGATGAACTTCGAAACACTCGTACCCTTACTACACCTCATGGAAGAAGGCGTGTTTTCTATGACCGTTGGCCCTCTTGGAAAGAAGAATCGGATAAGAAAGGGGATTTATTCAAAACTGCATATGCAAACATTCCCCAAGGGACAGCTTGCGATCATATTAACCTCGCAGCTGTCAGAATTTGGGCCAGACTCCCCGAAACTGTCGACATTCTTATCCAGTGCCACGATGAATTAGTATTGAATTATCCTCTTCCCTTACGAAACTCAGTAGTAAAAATTGTGAAAGAAGAACTTGCTCATCCAATACATATTCATGGGAGAGAAGTCATCATCCCAATAGATATTGACTTAGGACAGAATTGGAAAATGGAGGAAGATTCCTAAATGAACACAGACCTCCGAGCAGAAGGCTTAGAACAACTATCACCAAAAAATTGGTTATATAAATATCTAAAATACACAGACCAAATGGAATCACCATCTTGTTTTCATATTTGGGCGGGCTTATCAGCTCTATCCTGCACACTCCAAAGAAAAGTATGGATTAATCGTGGATTTTATACTCTATACCCAAATCAATATATTATCCTAGTAGCAGAATCAGCATTCTGTAGAAAATCCACAGCAGTCTCAGTCGCAATTAATGACCTTCTTCAAACTACTCAAGTTGCCCAAATCAACAAAGATAAAATGACTGCGGAAAAACTTTGTGTTGAATTATCACGAGCAGAGAAAGAGAAAAAACTCGACAACGCAATTACAATATTTGTACCTGAGTTAGCTACCTTTCTAGGAGCTTCTGCATTTCATTCTGGTATTATTCCTTTGTTAACTTCTTTCTATGAATGCCCATCATCAGCAGATTACAAAACAAAATCATCTGGTGAATTCCACATGTCAAATGTTTGTATTAATTTAATTGGAGCTACAACTCTCGACTGGATGTCAACTAATCTTCCAGGAGATACAGTAGAAGGCGGTTTTACTGGGAGAGTAATATTTGTTGTTGCGGAAGAGCCACGCCTATCAAATCCGTGGCCTACTCTATCTCCAGAAGAAACACTCTTACGAACTGAATTAATCCAATCATTAGTTCGGATAGATAGTTTTAATGGAGCTTTTAAAATTAATGAAACTGCTAAAAACGAATTTTCAAAATGGTATAACCACAGAACAGAAGGACTTGATTTACGTTTAAGAGGATACTACGGAAGGAAAGGTGATCATGTATTAAAAGTTGCTACTTGTATCGCAGCTGGAGAAGAAGGGATGTGTAATGGGAAATTAGAAATTGATTCTTCTCATATTAGAATAGCTCTTAGACTATTAAAAAAAGCAGAATCTTTAATGCACCTAGCATTTAGAGGAACTGCTTTCTCTAAATCATCTAAAGACATTGATCGAATTTTAGGTTACTTAATGAGAGAAAAGGAAAAGAAAAATCTCCCAATAAAACATTCAGTCCTATTAAAACGTAATTCTCATTACTTAAACGGAAGTGAGTTTAAAGAAGTAATGGAAACTTTAATACAACAAGGGGATGTTGTGATGGGATTACATACAAGCGGTAAAGGTATGACATATGATCTAATTCAGAAAAAGGATGCGCCATGAAAAAAGAAAGTCATATAGATTTACGCAATCCTAAAAACTTTTATAATCCATCTACACGCCATGATAAAATAGAACAATGTAAAATTTATGATAAAGATGGGAATTTAGTTAAAATTATCTCAGCTCAAGAGATAATAGAACAAATTTGGAAAAAAATGAAACTAGATCCATAAAATACTATTTTGTTTTAGTCATAGCAGCAAGTGGATTTTCTAATGCTTTCATAATCTTTTTATCAATTTTAGTTTCTAATGCTTCAATTTGGGAATCAACTTTTGTAAGTTTATCATCCCATCTTTTAGACGTATCAATTATTAACTCTCTTACCTCTTTCTCTGTATTCCTCATAGCTTGCCTAGTCTCCAAGCCATCTGCTCTGGATCTCTTATCTATAGCATCAATCTGATCTAGTTGTTGATTAACAGTGTTTTTAATATCGGTTCTAATATCCCTAGCGGTTGCCTGAGCATCTGATACCAGAGTCTGCACGGCTAATATTTCAGCTCTTATTGTATCTTCTGTTTCAGTAACTACTGCTTCTAATGTTCGAATTTCAGCATTGATAGTTTCTTTAAGTGTAGTAACTTCCGTATTTACAACTTGTCGCTCAAGTTCTAATGACGCTTTTACACCATTTACTGATGTTGTTATAACTTCTAATCGCTTATCAAAAGTTGATAAATCTGGAGCTACATAATTAGTAATTTGCTCTTTCATATTTATATAATCTTTATAAAATTCAAAACCTCCCCACAAACCTCCACCAAGAGTTCCCAATAAAGACATAATAACAAACAGTTTTCCACCAGTTGCTTTTACCCCACCGTATTCAACTTCCATAATTATTTCTCAAAGTTATATTGTGAGTCAATCATTTGATTCATCATTTGATCACTACCTAACGTGTAAATAGAACTTAAAGGATCAATTAATGTTTTTTCATAAGGAATTTCACTAACGTACATTGGCATGTCTGGTATGCCTTGTTGTTGATAGTCTTTAAATCCTGGAGCTCCAAGAGCCCCCATCAATGCTAATTTAGTTCCATCCACATCTCCTCCAGCCATTGATACTACCTCTAAAACCCTAGTAACGATAGCTTGCACAGCTTTTGCTTTAGATGCGTTAGTTTGTTTTACTTCTTGTTTTGATTCTTGTTTAGCGGTTGGTTTCTGTGGCTTTTTCGGTTGACTTCTTGGTGTGCTTTTACTTACTGGTGCTGTTGGTGTACTTTTAGCTACTGGAGCTACGGAAACTTTAGGGGCTACTGGTGCTGCTTGTATTTTAGCTACAGCGGCTACAGCACTAGCAACTTGAGGTGCGGCTACAGGTGGTGCACTAGGAGCAGACATCCCTGTATTAATAGTTATGGGTTGAATTGTTCCAGCTGTGCTAGGAACTGATATAGTTATAGCTCCAGGGCTTACTGCTACAGGAACATTAAGCATTTGTTGTCCAGCTGGGGTAGCAATAGTAATTTGCATATTTGTACCTACACTAGCGTTTACCACTTGCCCTTGAGGGGATGGAGTTGTTGGAGACATATCATTATTCTGCATTATTTCTCCGCTAATAACAACAATGTCATCAACCGCATTAGTTACTAGGTCTAGGATAGTCTCCTGAACTTGGTCATTAATAATATCATATGTAGCAGTTAGGTTAATCGCATTTGTCTGTGGTCCATTATAGCCACCAGTTAAACTAGCTCCATCTAAGATTAAACCAAATGTTGCTAAGGAATAGGTTAATGTATTTTGTGGGACAATTAGTTGACTAACTACTGTTTGGTACTCTTGACCTGCAGGAGTTGTGAATGAAGCTAGATCTGAATAAGTAGTAGTTCCATCAGTGACTTCAATTTTCATAGTGAATGGATCTCCACCCACATAATTCCTATCCCTTAATCCAACAGAGGCATCCATAGTGAACCCCTGGAGCATTTCTTCTTCAGTTAAAAATGATTTAACATCATTAGTAATCTTCCATTCAGTATCAATCCCATAATTGTAGTTTGGATAAAGAGCTCCATGATGATCCCAATAAACCACATCATCATCATCCCCACCATCTGAAGCAATATCAGTTCTTGGATCAAAATTATAATTTGTGCATCTTGTCGAACAGGAGGTTTCTGCGCCAGCAGAATCTTCAGTAACATCAGCGGTTGTTTTTGTATCAGCTTCAGCTAAAAAAACTAATACAAAACTAATGCTTACACCTATTAAGAAAAAAATTATATTTTTAAAAGTCCTCATCCCATTCTACCTCTCCACTAGAATACGTATTACCTGTATGGTTATTTAGCTCAACAACTTTTTGATTTTCTTTTTTATTTTTCCATTCGTCATAATCAGGCCTTCTATGAGGTTGTTTATCCCATATCTGTTTTGCTTCTTCTCCAAGTTTTCCATCAACTGGACAAGGCGTTCCTGCCTGTTCCATAGCTTGAAAAACTCTAGTGTCTTGGCATAACAAAGATACCGAAGCAACTTTCATCCCCATACCATATAAAGAACGTGCAAGTTTTAACCTCTCACAGTTCTTATCCACAACTGTATTACCAAAACTAAGACCAAACCATGCAGATTGAGCCGCACCAGCCATGGCAGTAGTACATACATCTTGATTATTTAACATGATGTTTGGCGAGGCGGCAGTGCTAGGTGTCCTGTCTACCGTTGTTGTACCAGTAACAGTATTACTTGAAGTACCAGTAACAGTAGAAGATACTGTTGTATTAGTATCTACGGCAAATGCGAGAGAAGGAATAAATAGAATAATAAGAGATAAAATCTTTAACGACTTCATGCCATCAACTCCTAATCTAAGGGATCTTGATTTTCTGGCTCTTTGGGATCACAGACTTGTTTGTAAATATCATTATTCTTAGCCACTTGAGCTAAATCCTGACTTACAATCTCTGGCGGATTATTCTGAAGTAGCCACTGCTTAGTATCTTGATTCATTCTAACTTCTTCATACCAAGCACATTCTTTAGAGTAGTATGTATCTGCATTATACAAACCTAAACCAAAGTTAGCGACAGGAGCCGCCAACTCAGTAAGAACACTACATCCCGTCAAGAACATCAGGCATACCAGCCCTGTCACGAACCTTTGCTTTAGCTTCATCAATTTCTTTCTCCACTTCGGCTACTGCTGCCATTCCTTTTGGGTGATTAATATTGTTAAAGACATTTCCAGCCAACCAGTTAAAGATAGGCCAGACTGTACTCAGCACAGGAATCTTTTGCACAAACTTATCAGGCAAAGCTCCAGTGAGTGCTGTGAATACCAATACTACTTGCCCTGCTATTTCAAACCATCCTTGTCCTTCAAACATTGTAGCTATATCCATGTTTATCTCCTAATGTGTTTAACAGGAAACCAAAAGTCTCTATGTCTAATAAATGATGGACTACTTAAATCATAAACAGCATAACAATCTGTATCTGAAGATTTAAATACCATCTCTTTACTATTTCTAGGTTGAAATGAACAAGATACTGGCGATGCGTTATAACTCACTTCTAAGCCAGATTTATGTACCAACTGGATCTGTGTTGGAACTTGATTTACAGTCCAGTTTACTATCTTATAAGGAGATGGTATTACGAGCATAATCGCAATAACGAGCTCATTCATTTCTTCTTACGATCTTGCCCCATCTTCCAAGTAGCCGCACCGCCAATGCCTAATATGCCCCAAGCTTCTTGTTCAAATTGATGATAACCCATCATCTGACAAACACTCATTCCTATTCCTATTAACATCATAAAATATGTTTTATAGCCAGGCATAAAGCTGTCAACTACTTTCATCATTGGCTTAATAAGTTTTTCCATTTTTTAATCTAAGCTCCTTTTTCAGATTTGTAAAGGTGTGGAAAATCATGCCATTATGGATTTAATTTGATGGTTATTTGGCGGTCATTTCCATTTTAACGAGTTTTAATTTGATGGGAATAGTCTGGTTAAGGTGAAAAAATATCCTTTAAAATCACCCTTTTATCATGTCATTCCCACATTTATTTCTAAGACCTCCTTTCATATCTACAGTTAAATGCGGTATTATATCCAATATAATCCCATAACTTTTTACTTAAAGTCCGCCAGCTCCTGCAAATTTTACATTAATTCCTTTTCTATCCAATGGCTCCCAGCTAACATTATGTCCTGCAGCAATCATCTGGGCAGCTAATTTAGTAAAAAATTGTGTTCTTTTATATTCATTATGTACAGTTTTATTAACACCCTCAACCATTTTCTTCGCCCACTTAGGATTATTTAATACTCCCGCAATAGCTTTTGGGCCAAATAGAATTGTTCCTGCGCCAGCAATTGCCACACCTGCTGGAACTCCAAATGGAATAGATGCCATTGTCATTACTGCTCCTGGAGTTTGAAGAAATATCGACATTGTTCCAGCTTTTGAACCTTTATCTGCAGTTAATGTAGCCATTTCTTCAGCTAATTCTAATAGTGGTTTTAAACCATGTCCAGGAAATAAAATCTTTTCAGTATCTTCGTGCATAGATCTAAATCTTTTAATTTGATCAACTAGCATATCAGGATCTAATATTCTATTCCCATCTACAGATTTAGATGAAGCTCCTAGTAATCCACCACCTTCATCAATACCCCCAAGAAAAACTGCTCGAACATTGGCTACTAATCCTTTTTTAGTTTTAAGTAAATTCATAGCCTTTTCCATTAGTGCAGGATGTGCAACTAATTCTGATACTAATTTATGCGGAGCTTTTTCTGCTAATTTTTCAATTAACTTCATTTCTAAAATATGTGCATTGTCTTTCGTAAACATTACAGCAGAATCAACAATATCGTCAAGATCTTCAGGATTACGAAGTGTAGCTTTTAGGTCATTAATTATGCCAGCTCTTTGAGCCCCTTTTACTTCTGCAGGTATGTCTGCAACTTTGTTAGCTAACTCCTTTTTAACTGCTTTTCTATTAGCTAATTTTAATTGTTTAATAATTTCGTCAGCTGCCTCTGGAGTAGCCTCATCTAACATTTCTATTGCTTCTCTAAAACCAACATTTGTTTTTTTAATTCCAAGTCTTTGAAGATTTACGAATGCTTCTCCTGCATAATCATCTAACGGATCAATAATCTTATGTCTCTTTCCTGCAGCAAACATAAACCTATTTTTTAAAACTTCTCTAATCTGAGTCCCTATACTTTCAGCGCTAGCGGTTTTAGTATATTTATCAGCAAACCTTGTAATTAAATCCTCATAAAATACTTTCACACTTTCACCTGCTCGCCTCATTCTTCCAGCTGACGCAGGAGCTTGCTTCGCTACTGATGTAAGAATTTCAACTCCTGAATGTTTAATTATACTACTAACAGGGGCATCTACATGACCTTTTCCAGCTGAAGCAATTCTTTGAAATCCTCGTAAAGCAGATGGAGATTCAAACAAATCTGCCTCCGTCATATGTGCAGGAAGTGGATCTTTACGAAGACCTCGTCTGATTTTACCAAGTGCTCCTATTACAGTATTCCCACTTAAAGAAAAAGCAGAACTTGTCCCTGCTTCCCCTACGTCAAGATCTTGTCCTGTCGCTCCTTGCCCAACTAAATCACCAAAAAATGCTCCTACTGCTTGAGCTCCTGGAACTACCAGACCTCTGCCAACTTTAGCTACTTTCCCAACAGGCCCAGGAAGTTTAGATAAAAAATCTGCTGCTTTTTTACCAACAGCCAATTCTCCTCCAAGACCTGCTCCAGCTCGTACTCCAAATTCTTGCCCAGGTTTATCTGAAAAATATTTCTTTAAACCTCCTTGTTCTTCTTGCTCAACAGAAATTAATTTTTCATCTTTTAATAACTGTAATGTTTTTTCTTCCTCTGGAGTTCTATCAGCAGGATCTTTTTCCAATAAAATTTCAACAGCTAATTTTTGATCATCATTTAATTGTAGTGAGCCCATGTCTTAATTTCCTGTGATGTTGTTTAAAGTATCTACTATCAATTTTTGATTAGGAGTAAGATCTTTTGGCGGAGAAATAGTCAATGTAATCTCACCTGATTCTACCATATCATCTACATCCTTTATTGCATTTCCAAACCCTTGCTCTTTAAGTGCGGTAATTCTTGCATTAATACGACCAATTAATCCTTCTCTATACCTAGCCTTTTGTTCGGGTGTTTCTAACATATTACCAGCAGCTAATGTAGACCTAAGCATGGTTCGTTCATCTTCTTGTAAACTAACAAGTAAATCAAATGCAGCTCTAAATCCAACTGGGCCTTGCATTGATATACTTAAAGAAATTTCTTCAAGACGTTTAAATTCCTCAACAGGCCCAGCTACACCAGTTATACTTTTTCGGAAGGCAGTAAAAATACGACCTGTTAAATGTGCCATTTGTGTATATCGACGTAATCTTAATTGATCTGACTTACTTAATTTAGCAAAATCAAGGAATTTAAAATTGCCAAGTCTATCTCGTTTTTGCATCAGCCAAAAATCGAAATTACCAATAGCAGATAACAAATTTAAATTTTCTGGATTATCTAGGTACTTACCTAATTTCTCATACTGTAGTGCCATAGTCTCATTATCTATTAAAGCTGCTTCAATTTTCTTTTTAGTGCCCTTTTGAAGTCCTCCAAGTAACGCCTCTCCTAACCCATGCTTCGTTGTCCCAATAAGCCTTTTACTCTTAAGATCTATAACACCATCTACTGTTTTATATTCGTACTTTCTATTTTCACCTGATTTATTATCATACAAATCAAGAATAACAGTTCCAGATTTTCCAAGTAATTTAATATCATCATTAGTAAGTAAAGCTCGTTCTTCGATACTCAAACTTCCTTTTTTATCAGATACAGTTAACGCATTAATCATAGCTTGTTTTTGCGTTATGTTTGGATCTATCTGCCCTTCATGATATAAAGAAAGTAATTTTGTTACAGCTTTTGCATGCTTTATGTTATTCTTTTTAAGTTCTTTAATTGTTCGCTGTTCTTTTCGTTTAGTTTTTTGTTCATCTTCCCAACGATTAAATATACTTAAATTATAATCATGAATACGTTTTCGAGAATCATCTGTCATTTTAGCAAGCCGTTCTTCAGCTCGAACTAGTTTAGCTTGATCAGCTGCTCTACCTTCTGCAGCAATTGTTGTTTTTAAGAGTCTAACTTCTTCTCGTATTTTAATTTCTTCAGCATGAAGTTTACTAATTTTACCTTTCTCAATATCTAACTCATGTTGAAATTCTTTATTACTGACTGTATTTCGCTGAGCTAAATCTGCTACAGTTGCTTCAACAACATCTCTATCTCTTGCTTGTGCTTGTTCAAGTTGCTGTTTATATGTTTCTGATTGCATATATAATCCAATTTGTTCTGGATCATTATTAAGAGATGCAATAATATTACTATGCAACCCCTCAACATGATTTAATGGCTCATCTCCAAACATCTCTCTATCAGATCCAGGAGGAACAGGTGAATATTGATCACTTTCCCAGTCTGACGGCCCTTCTATACCTTCATCATGAGCTGCTGATTGGTTTTGAAATCCTCCTTGAAATCCTCCAAGAGCCATATGATCTGGCAAAGATCTTCCTGGAGGCGGTGTTATCCTTTCTAATGCTCGCTCTGCACTAGACCCAGCAGATACTAAGTTATCAAAAATTGATAAAGATTTCTTAGATGCAGCATCCTCAGAAGGACTAAATCCTTGAAATTGTGCATCTTTAACCATCTTGGTATTTTTATCTTTAGCTATAAAAAGGTTACCTAATATTTCTGCTTGTCTTTTTTCTTCCTCTGCCTTAATTTTATCTGCTATATCAAGCTGTCCACCATGCTGAGCAGCCTGTGCCGTAGCTTCTGGACTCATAACAGAAATCTCTTCATCAGTAAACCCCTTTAGCTTAAGCCATTTCTTATTAGCTTCATGACTAGATGCTGCATCAGCATCATCTTTCATCATCTTTAAAGCAGATAAAAAATTACGTGTCGCTCCTGATGTATCACCAGTCCCAAAAGTTTCTGAACTTCCAGGAACTGTAAGAACTTGTCGTCTTCCAAATCTTGAGTTAATTGCCATTTTATTTCCTTATTCTACTAACTATTTATTTTTATGGAAACAAAGCTTTAAATCCCATAGCAGCTGTTCCAAGACTTCCTAATCCACCTAAAATACCCCCTGTTTGACTTGAACTACCTCCCTTAACAACAGGAGTTGGTCGAGATAGATCAGCTAATGCTAATAGTAAATTAGATCCTGCATCCAAATCAGCTTGTTTTCCTATTATATCTTGGCCTCTACCTGTCAATAAGGCATCAATATCAGCTCCTCGCTCACTCATATCTTGTCGTCTACCTTCCAACACAGATTGAATATTTGTAGTAAAAGCATTTTGTAATTGAGTATTTCGATCTTGCTGAAATTTTTGTAAAGTTGGAGCTATTGTCTGGAGAATTGATTCATCAGTTAAACCAACATTTCGTAATGCACTTAATCCACCAACTTGCTCTCTTAAATCATTTAAAATAGCTTGTTCTACTGGATTAGTTACATCAAAAGATGGATTTAAAAGATTCCTTTGAAATTCTTGATTAACAGGAGATTGACTAATAGCACTACTAAAATCAAATCCTGGAGTTGAATCAGGAATTACAAAAGGAGGTATTTGTTTATCAAATCTTTCTTCACCTTTAGTTTTTAAAAATTCTGCAATCTCCCTTCCAGTCTTATTTGCACTATCATCAAAGATTCCTGGAACTGAGCTAGTATCAACAGTACCTCCTGATGACGACCCACCTCCAAAAAGACCTTTTATTATTCCACCAAACATATTCTAACCCTCCTGTTTTGCTTTAGCAATTAATTCAATTAATTTATCTTTCTTAATATCAATTGTCTCATCTAATGCATCTAATAAAGAATCAACTAAAATTCCATGCTTTTCTCCATTTGGAATAGAGATATTAGATATTCGAATTTTTTCAATTTCATAATCTTTAAGTAAAGAATTATATTCATCCATATCTGTAAGAGATTTACAAAAACTGCCATCATTAAATTCAATTTCACCTTTACCTTTATCACCATCCCATTGAATAGCATGGATATTAGGAGGTAAGGTCATTGGAAGTTTAACGCCAACTCCATCCTTAATTACAATCCCATCACTTGGTATAATTGATACTTTCATTTTGATTCCTTTTTTATATATTATGCAATAATCAAGATTTCATTATATATGCTAAAGCATAGTATGGAGGAATAGAATTACTATGAGTATGACTTCCTCCTCCTCCAGTAGATGTAGTTGCAGGAGTTGCTGAATTAATTAATCCTCGGGGTGATCCAGTAGACGATCCTGCGTTATTATTCGCATCTCCAAATGGTAAATTATGGGTATGTGCTGGCATCTCACTTATAGCTAAAGTATGAGCAGAAGTATTAACAGAACCACCAGTATCTCCAACATCATACGTAGCTCCTGAGTCAGATGAAGCATGGATAACAAATCGATCAGTTAAATTTGGAGTTGAGTTATTTCCATCACATATAACCCATCCAGTTGGAATAGCAGAAATCGCTCCACTCCATAATGTAATTACCCCAGAAGGAATTGAATCTGGAACATTACTTCTACAAATCAATCTCCAATCTGCAGAAGCATATTCATAAAAAACTAAAATATCTCCAGCAGCAGTAGTAATATTACTTCCACCTAAATCTAAGTTTGTAGCGTGGTGAGTTAAAGTAACCGCAGCATCAAATTGGAGTGTAATTTGTGTTCCAACTCCTTTTGATTGAATTGTAGTAATTCCAGTAGTTCCAGTAACATCAAAAAAATTACCAGCACCTGTAACATTCAAATCATTAGCACTTGCGACATCCACTCCAACACGCTGAATTAACTCTCCTGTTAAAGTAAGATTAGTAGCATTAATAGATGAATGTGTGCCATTGGTATTATGCTCTGTTTGGAGATATGTTTTAACATCTGTTAACCCCCCAGCAGGATCAGTTCCTAATTCAGTTTGAACTCCAATTATAGCAGCTGCTAAATCATTTGGAACATCTGCTCTAGCAGTCGTTGATCCATCAACTTCTACTGTATTATCGACATCTAATGAAGCAGGATAAGATGTGCCATTTCCACTTCCTAGTTCAGCCATTATATTTTTGCTCCTTTAAAACATTATTTATCTATTTCTAGCCAGGCTATTATAGTTGCTAACCCAGATGTTAATAAAATCCATATTTTTTGGGCAGTTGATTGAGATGTTTTTATCTTTGTGACATCTGCCACAAGTCCATTCATTTTAGATTGACCTCGAAGAATTAACTCATGCTCGGCAACGTCTGTTTTTGTAATACCCAAGTCTGCATGAATTAGTTTCAAATCCGTATGTATAGAATTTAATTTTTCGTAAATATCTTTTTCTGGCACTAGCTAAACTCCTTTAACCTTAACTCCCATTAGTCAGAGATGTCAGGAAACCTGTTGCAGATGATAATTCTGTAAGCCTGACTGTAGATGTCATTCTTTCGTGTCCAGCATTATCTGTATCTGAGGCTGTTCTATTAGTAGAAAGTGTTGTGTCAGAAGAATGTCTATTGCTATACCATGCTTGATAAGTAGTTGCACTTGTTGTAGCAGGAGAATCTATAAACGAATAATAAATCCCCTCAGGTGTTGAACCATGTTCATCAACATAACCTGTTAGACCTTTGGCTATACAACTCGTTCTACTTCCAGCCGTAGGAGCATTACCAATAACAGTTGATCCTCGTTTTAAACCAAATGCCATATCTTCATTATGACTTCCAGCTTCACCATGCCATCTCACCTCAATCAAAATTTTACTACTAGCTGATGTAGGTGTAATAGTTGCAGACATTCCACTTATATCTAATTTCACTCCATTCGCAGTAGCAGTTTGACTAGCTGTGTTTGTTACATGGTTATCCACGATCTGTAAAATTTTACCTCCAGTACCACTAGCAAGACCTGTAATAACTCCTGTTCCACCGTTTATAGTTATAGCCATCTAATTTGCTCCTTATTCATCTTAAAAGTAATTCAGTTAAATTTGTTTGACTACCCAAACTACCCTTTACAAAAGTGTTAAACGATATCGAAATTCTATCTTTAGTAGCCTTTTCATTTAGACGTACCATATGATTTAACCACGATGGAAATAAAATAAGTTCATTAGCAATAGAAGGGAAAAAACAACTAGAAGAATTAAATGGATTAAAACTTTCCTGTTCAATTTTTATCATTTCTTTTACTTTCATATTCGGATCAATAAACGTAATCTTATCATCAGCTTCAGTTGATATATAAAAAACCCCACTTACAATACTATTCGGATGCGAATGTTCGTGATGAAACTCGCCTCGTTTGGTTACATTTAACCACGATTGAGTGATATGAAAATCTAATTCTTCTTTAGGATTCATAATTTCTTTAACATATCTATTCAGTTGTTCTTCACAAAACTGTTTTAATTCCTTTAACTTACTATTAAAAATGTCAGAATTGTTTGACATAGAATTACTAACATTACTTTGCATCCCTTCTTGAATAATTTCTCCAATTTCTTTTTCTTCGTTAGAAGATATATTTGTATCTCTCTTAGTAATATATACAGGACAAGGAAATACAACGTGAATTGTAGGGTCTATAATCTTTCTCCCCACGGTAATTTTTCACCAGCATCTAATGATTTCGTAGGTACTTTTAATTCTGCTATTTCTGCTTTCAATTTATCTTCAGGAGATTTCCATTCCGCTTTCAGCCATTCAATTACTTTAGCTTCTGTCAAATCTTTATATTCAATGAATTTAGCTGAGTTGTCATCACGCACAAGAGATACAACCCCGTGATCTCCCACAGCATATATACCATCTTGTAAAAGAGCGTACCAATGGATTGCTGTAACTGTTTCATCAGGTAAATTCTTTTCTAATTCTACAATTTTAATATTCATTTAATTATTTCTTTCAGTTAATTATACCGTACACATTAAAGTAAAACGGATTCCCTGACTATTTCCGTTTGCATTAGAATGAACTCTAAATGTTATTCGATCATTCGCTGCAAAAGATGTTACTGAATAAGCTGGGCCAGGAGAAGTTCCCATAGCAGAGGAACCAAATGATGGTCTTGTAGAATAAATGGTTGTTCCATTTTTTAATATATCTACTTCAGTATATCCAGGGCCAGAAAAAGTATCACAATAACCTGCTTGCCCTACAAATGTACCAGCCCTCGACATTATCGCTTCACCATAAGTACCTACAGTCGCATTTTCTTTTGTCATATGGGTAGCATCTGCATCAAATCCAGCAGTAAAATGAAGATCATAAATTGTAGATGACGGAGCTGGTAAGTTCGTAAGGGATGAACCATTAAGTGCTGGCAAAGTTCCACTTAGCCTAGCCATCGGCAAAGTACCTGTAGTTATTTTAGCCGCATCAATTCCTGAAGCTAAATTTGCGTTTGCTACAGTACCAGTTAAATTCCCTGCTGGCAGAGCAGTCAATCCAGAGCCACTACCTACTAAATTATGCCCTGACTGAACTGTTACTGTAGTGCCTGACTGCCCTCTTATTGTATCGACAGAAATCTTTGAGTTAGCTCCATCTAAATCTAGTTGTGGCATAAATTACCCCTTTGGTATGTCTGATTTAACTTTTGCAATATGGTCTTTCCACGTTCCGTGATACATCATATCTAATTGTTCCTCCCAAGTTCCATAGAGAGGTCTACGTTTATCAGCATAAGTTTTATCTGTTTCGTCTTGTGCTTTAATCCATTCATCAACAACATTATCATCTGCAAAGTTTATCTCATAATCATCCAGATTCCATCCTCTGCTAGTAACAAAGTTATTCATAGCTTCAGTATGGATGGGATTGTTTTGATCTTGACTACCTGTGGAAGCTAAGATTTTCCCTGTTGATTTTTCTTTTATATAAGAAGTTGCCATTATTTAATTCCCATTAAGTAAAGTAATCCTGTGCCTGTTGGGGAACCTGTTTTAGTCCAAGCCAATCTGACACCATCAGTTATAGTTGATGCAGCGGCAATTTGATCGTTCCCACTCGAAATTCTGAAAAGAGCAAAACCAGCAGACCCCTGTAAAACAGCAGTAGTAGTGTTTGTTGTATGAAGCGATCTTGACATTGTAAAATCAGTAAATCCAAACCCCCAATCATCAGATGGATTGATTATAAACCATCCAAAAAGTGCCGATGGCGAAAACCCAAAGCCAGTAATATCTTGATTACCAGATGCAGTAGATAAATCGTAACTTGCGTGAATAGTTTTTGCATTAATCGAAATATTGGTCAACGAAGCCCCATCTATTGCAGGGAGAGTGCCTGTTAAGTTTGCGGCTGGTAAACTGGTAAGACTTGCTCCCGATCCACTCAACGGCTGATTCACCGTTATATTCCCTGAACCACTAGGAGTATCAATCGTGTCTACTTTAATTGTGCTTGCCATTTTATATCCTTAGATTATTGTCCACACACCGTTTACAGTAATGGTATATGTGTCGCTCACAGTAATAGGGCCGACACTTGAGCCATTCATATTAAGCGGTATAGTTAGATTCTGGTTGATCTGATTTGAGTTCGTCCTAATATACTCATCCCCTGATCCAACATAAGGGCCGTCATTCTCTGGACTGTTTCCTATGTAAGCCATTCGTTACTCCTTTGGGTACTTAGCCTTAATTGCTAAGATTGCGTCTTTGTGATTAGTAGTTCCGTTAATTGAATCTTCTCCAATTAGTTCAAACTGGTTGAGTTGACCATATTCTTCTCTACGTTTATCAGAATAAGTCTTTATAGAATCGTCATAAGCATCAATCATTGATTGAACATCCACACCAGTAGCATCCAATACAATAGTATGATCTTCTACAGACATTCCTCTGGATGTAAGAAAATGTTCAGCGTGTTCCTGAGTCATTGAACCGTGCCATAAGATAGCATCACTTTTTTTATTCTGGATATATCCGTATTTTCTTTCCATCATTTAATTTCCAAATAAGATTAAAGAGAAATGCCCTGTCCCTGACGCACTATGCAACGTGTTGTGAATAGTGTATTGCCCAGAAGCAGAGGCTGACATTTTTATATCCTGTCGCCCTGCACCAGCTTGGCACTGCATATAAGTACCACCATGATAAAATCTATTAACAGTATTAGTACTTGATGTAGTCTGCGCTCCGTGGGCATAGGGAGAAGGTATACATAGCCAAGCAATAACCAGAGAACCCTGAGTGCCATTAGGGTCATAAACCATCCACGCTACTGTAGGAGTAAATGATCCAGAAATTGTATGCACAGTTGTACCAGTAGCAGATGACATATCAAATGAAAAATAATCTGCCTCTGCTTGCGCTGGTAAGCCTGTAAGACTAGCACCTGATATAGCTGGCAAAGCATTTTCTAAATCCCTAGCATCTAGGTTGGTTAAACTAGCACCACTTATTGCTGGCAAAGCACCACTTAATTTACTTGCTGTAAGAGCAGATATTCTAGCGTCTGCTACAGTACCAGTAAGATTACCAGCAGGGATACTTGTTAGGCTACTCGCATCCAACGCTGGTAACGCACCTGATAATTTAGATGATGTAATACCAGTAGCCAAATGTGCGTCATCAACTGCTCCAGATGCAAGCTGGTCTGAATCAACTGCATCATCAGCGATTTTTGCAGATGTAACAATGTTGTCTGGCAGATCAGCAGACGATAGTGGTACGTTAGTTGGTTTATTTCCTATGTAAGCCATTTATAACTCCTATGTGCTAATAGCATCAATGCGTGAAACTACAGTATCTAAACTTGTAGCTACGCTAGATACAACAGTTAGAGCATCTCCAGTTTGCAGAATAATTTTAGAGCCACCATCGATAAGTTCCAACTGACCTCCAACGGGAACGGGCGCTGTTTTTGCCAAGTAATAGTTATTACCTCCATTTACAATATAGACATCTACATTGATTGAACTGGTAGCGTGGATATTACAGCATCTAATACCTACAACCGCATCATCACTATTACTCGTAAAAACTGTTACTGGACTCGTCCCAGTATTACGATCTATATGTCTCTCAAAATCTTGTGCCATCTTTTACTCCTTTAAAGGGCTACTGCCATAGCTATAGCAAAGCCATTAGTAGCACCTGTTACAGCTGTTTGAAATGTAGGAGCAGCTCCCGCTCCATTACTTGTTAAGACTTGTCCAGAATTACCTGTTACTACATGTGCTGGATCTCCACTAGCATCATATGTAATAAGATTACCATCTGTTCCTCCAGCCATTTGTGCTAACCCGACTGCGTTATTCGCTATTTGACCTGTATCTACACTCCCCAAAGTAGCTAATGCACCAAGACCATGCGAAGCAATCGAAGTTACTGCACCAGATAATTTTGATGTTGCAATAGCAGCAGAAGCATCTACATCTGCATTTACTACATCCACAAGTTTACTTTGGGCAATAGCCGCTGACGCATTAATATCTGCATTTACAATACCCCCAGATGATACTAATGTAACATCAGTATTAGGCATAGTAATAGTTCTAACAGTACTAGTCGCAATTGAAGATGCTTCAAAAGCAATTTTCTTACTACTATCCCCATTATCTGTAATCCTAAATACATTATCTGCTTTTTCATTTCCACCTTCAGGCCCAGTTGGACCTGTTGGCCCTGTCGCTCCAATATTTCCAGATCGTGTCATACTAACATACATGGCATCAGAAGAAGAAAAACTGCCATTAGAAGAAACATGAGTAACTGGAACTTGTAGCCAAGATGTATTATCTGTAACTGCTCCTGTAACTGCAAAAACCGCAAATGTAGCAGGAGTTCCACCTTTTTTAATTGTAACAAATCCTTCATGAGATGTATTTGTACCATCATCTATTGAAGCAATATAATCAGAAATATCAGGATTTCCACTATCGCTAGTAACAGAATCAAATGCTAAATTTGTAACTGAAGCAGAAGTTGCATGATTAAATCTAATAGCCCCTGTTGTTGGGTCGCCCATAGTTGTAGAAGCATCAAAAATATATTTCCAAGCTACTGCTCCAACGGCATCTGTTGCTGTTGAAGATGAGCTAGCTGCTGACGTTGCTGACGTTGATGCGTTACTCGCTTGAGTTGTTGCTGTAGTAGCACTTGAAGCCGCAGCAGTCGCTGACGCAGCTGCATTAGTTGCGGATGTTGCCGCATTCGTAGCTGAAGTTGCAGCAGCTGTATCAGGCGAACGATCCATTTTGGTACTAATACCATCTATAAATTTTAGATGATTTTTATCTCTATATGTATAATCAGCCATTTTTTATCCTATCTCCTTTACACATGAGCATCAACATTTCCACAAATTTTTATCTTATCTGCAGTTGCAGCAAATGCAGTAATCTTTTTTCCATTATGTAATGAAATTCCAGGAGCAACAGAATATAACCCTGCTTGTGCTGGAACTGTTACAGTAAAATAAGACGCTGCATCATTAGCAATATCAACTTCAATAGTTAATAAAATATCACCTGTATGGATATTAGCTGCCATTAACCACACTTCATCATATTGTGAATTTGAAGTTAAGTTTGATGATGTATGAATTAATGTTCCAACTGTTGCAGTTGCAGCAACTGTAATTAATTCACCGTCTGTAGATTCACTTAACCCTACTCTAGTAGCTTCAGTCATTAATTTAACTCTCCTAAAGGATTATGCTGTTGTAATTCTTCTGCCATTACCTTAAATATTTTAACTTCTGTTGACGAAGTAAATTTAATTAAAACAGACAAATATTTTGTATGAATAGCAGGATCTATTGGATGTTTTAGACGAGAAGGCCCAGTTGATTGCCATTTAAAACTTCCCCATGACCCAGCTCCCCATGATAATGTATCATCAGTAAGAGACAACACATCCCCATTTTTTAATTTTCCAATAGTATCAAAGTAATCAATATTATAACTTCCTGTTGTAGATAATAATTCAAACTCTAAATGATGTAAAACTTTAGTTAATGTTTCAACGGACAACGGATGATAAAAAGTTTGATACTCAATATCCATAGCAGTACCATTATCAGAAAATGTCCCACTTTGAGATGCTTCATATACAAATCCACCTGTTGTTGCACTACTCTCACCACCATACCATTCTCCACTATCTCCAGGTCCTGATAAAACTACTTGCCCATGAAAGTTCATTCCTTTCATCGGGCCATACCAAGGCCCCCAAAATCTGTTATCATCTCGATCTAATCTAGTAATATCCAACCACCATTGACGATTATTTGTAGTTGCTCCTGTGGCTGCTATTGATAATTTATAAAATCCATCATGATACACAGCTGAAGCATTTGGAATTTGAGCTGACGGGATAGATTCTAAACCATCCTCTTTAGCATTTCCTTCTGCAGAGATTTTATGCCCAATAGGAATAGGAGTTAAAGAATCAAAAGGTAAAATATACACCATCTTATCTGTACCTAAATAAACTGTCCCGGCAGGTGTCCATTGCATAGTTAATGGAGATGAACATCCAATATGAGTAGCTAATGATTCAATCTTATAATCTCCTGTTGTTGCAGGAGTTCTTAAATCATTCCCACTAAACAAATACATTCCATCTGATCCTGCTAACAACACCTTAGCTGCAAGACCTGCATCACTTACTTGAGCTGCATGAATTACCATACCATGTAAATTTGAATCTGGTTTAACTCCTGTTGTACTTCCTGAGTTCCATGCATTATCTACAAAAGAATTGCTCCATCCTAGTTCACCTGGACTTCCTGCATCTAAATATAACAACCTATCTTGATAACTTAAAAATTGAGTTACAGCTGATGTTAGTCCTGATAAAGCTGCTAATGAACTACCATCCCATGATTTTGGAGCTTCATTTCCATTAGCTATATAAACTTTATCTTGAGCTCCCCATGTTTCCATCATTACTTGAGCGCTATCTGTTAAAGAAGTATACACATCTACCCACGTTGATCCATTATGATACCTTACCTTAGTTCCAGAACCTGCTAATAACTGCTTTGATGAAACTCCATAATAAAACCTATGTAAAGCTGTTATTTTTTTAGAAGTTTCAACTTGATCAGTTTCAAATTTTGCATACCCTCTACGTTTTTGAATCCCATCTCGCCAAAACATATTAGTTGTTTTAACAGCTTCAATTTCAGTTAAGTCAGATTTTTCAACATGCAAATTAACTCCACCTTTAGCCATTTTAAAGGAATGGATATCAGTGGCATCAGCTTCAACTGGCATTTTTTATCCTCTTGGGTATCCTGAAGGAAACTGTGCAGGAATCATTGGTAATGAAGCTGCCCCTCGTCTACCTCCAATAGAATTTTGTTTACTTAATACATACTCATTCATTTCTATTGCTTGTTCTAGCATTTGATTATAATGCCCTCGTAATGACGAACCTTTAATAGAAGAATTTAAATAAAATGAAAGCTCACTTTGGACTAATTTAATAATCAGAGGCTCACACTCTAAAGGTAAGTCAATCGTATCTGTATCATCCGTTAAAGTAGCAGGAATCTTATAGAATCTATCAACCATTGTTAAGGTAGATGCTGGAATTGGATATAATCTAAAATGTGAACCAAATGCTGCAAAATGTGTAGGATTACCTGATTCAGAATCATCAGGATCATTTAATGATAAAGACATAGGAGAAGCCTCTATCATTACTTTTCCATTATTTTCATCAATTAATACGATAGACCTTCCAAATTGACTGTCAATATTATATAAATCATTATTAACTAAACTAACAGTATATGTTGTTGATGAAGAAGTTGCAATCACTGTAAAACCAACATCATCTTCAGCTTTATTTCTTACAGTAACTACTTCATTAGAAACTTCCGTCTCCACCACAGTACTACCGAAAGCCGTAACAATTCCAGCCGCAAGAGCTGTAGCCGACACATCATTAGAAGTCGCATTAGACCATGTAGATCCTTCTGTTATAACTGTAGCAACCCCATTTCGTGTAAATGTGATAGTTCCTCCAGTTTGAGTATAATCTAAAACAGAAATTTGTACATTTTTAGATGTTTGAAACTTTCGTTCTTTAAACAATGAATACCAATTTGTACTTGAATAAACTGTATTGATAGCTTCATTTAGTTTATCTTTAACTAAAGCTCCGTGTCCAGTTGCTCCAGATACTGTAGATAATTCCGATTGATTGATATATCGTAATTGTCCATTCACTAAATTTAAAAAGGTAGTTTTAGCCATAGTTTTAGTCGTCTCTTAATAAATCGTCTAAATCTTTTTTGTTTTTTAAATATCGTTCCTCTTCGATTTGAGCTAATCGACGTTCAGTAAAACTTTTTCTATCACTATTTCCTCGTTCCTTAAACATACTAGCTATCTTTTTTCGCTCATATTGGGTAATAGATTTTTGAAGTGCTTCTTGTTGTGAAATTTTATTATAGTTATGTAATGGTACAATATCAGGTATATCAGATGGAACTTCATTCATTTGTTGGCGTAGTTGTTTTTGTTCTGCTAAAGCATCTCGCACATCTTTAGTTGTTGTTTTTGTATCTGAAGCTTTTGTTGGAGGTGTAACAGGTTTTCTTCTTTTTAATAATTTCATAAGTTGCTTTATACCCCATGCTCCAACGCCAACATTCATTCCTACATTTGCAGGAGTTTCCAATTTTTGTAACATTTCTCGCATATTTCCTAACCCTGGATCATTTGCCGAAGCGTTAAGAGAGAAAGGATGATATGCTTGACCTTCAGGATATTCGCCAGATGTTGGGATTAAGTACTCAACTGGATCCTTTAAAGCCTTACTAGTTTCTCCTAAGGCTTCTATTAAATTATGGATAAGTGGGTTTTTAGTAATATCGTCTTGTGAAATTGCCATAGTATTTATTTATGTGGTAAGTTATTCAATATAATCCCATATATCAATTACTATTTCCAATAAGATTCAGGCCCAACTTTAGGTAAAAATAGTGGTCGTGGATTTATTACTTTTGGTAGATTTGGTGCTTGAGCAGCTTGTTGCCCTCCACCAATACTTTGAAAAAGTCTTAGAGCTCGTTCCCAATCACCACCACTCCCACTACCAATAGGAGATCCCATAATCTCATTTCTAGTTTGATTATCAAGTATATCAATAAAATCAAAATCATTTCCAGAAGGTACGCTACCTCTAGCCCTACTTTGATTAATCATAGATATACCATCTCCCATACTACCATAACCTCTTCCCCCCAGAGCATGACCAATGCCTGCACTCCCAGCACCTCTCAAAGCTCCTTGTCCAGGATCATCTCCTGTTATCGCTGATGTTGTTGCTCCCATTGCTGCTCCAAGCAACATTTGCAGTAATAGTGCTTCCATTCTACACTCCTTTTAATATATAAAAATTTAAAACTAAAGGCAGGTAAGCCTCTCTCAACTTACCCACCTCCAGCCAATCACAGCTAAGCTGCACTCCCATCATCCATAAATGGACGACTTATTTCAAACTCAGCTAGTCTAAAAAACATCAATCAGCTAAAGCATCATTCACGAATGGTCTGTGAATTTCCATTTCAGCTAATCCAGTTGATGGAGTACCAATGGCCGAAGCACCTTTGGCGTGTTGCACTCTATCTCCAGCAACAACAGCATCATCTACAGAACCTGCAGTAGCCGTTCCATAAACATTACCACCATCAGCAAAGCCAGACAGAACCTTACCAACAGCTTTACCGTCAATCTGATACCATCCATATTGACTAGCTACATTAATGGACATGGATACTGCCACAGGTCCAATAGCATTCGCAACTAGGAGAGCAGTGGAATAATCGTCAGCATTATAAGTAACCCAACTTCCAACAACTGTAGAAGCTACACCTTTCAGATAGATAAACGTACCTGTCAGATATGTTGAGTCCCATGCCTGTACGATATGTCCCAGAGGATGGTGTTGAGTAGTGCTAGTATCAGCAAACTTTTGATTACCATGAATTATTCGATCAACTTGTTGAAAAGCCATGATTCATCCTCCTTTCTTATGTAATAGATGTTAAATAACCGAGTCTTCGGCGATTATTAACAGTCGTGTTGCCCATGTAGAGGATCTTCGTCATTGAAACATCCTGCCCGATTGGAGTTTGAAAACCAGCTGCATCCATAGTAAAATCTGCTTCACTATGAACTACCCATCTCAAATGCCTAGGATCAAGAAAATACATTGCGCCTGCAGTACAACGATTATCAAATATAATCGGTACTTCATTAAATGTAACATTCATAAATCCAGCATCCATTACCATAGTGTTAGTATATCTTTTTTGCCCTTGTTGATCTGCATTATACAACTCATATACAGTTGGGGTTGTAAAGATAACTTTTGGCATACCACCTTGAATACGTAACTGATTGTACATATTATCCATTTTAGTCACACCTGCTGAACTAAAAGTGATAGTATCAGTTACTGGGGATAGCCATGTGCCACCTGCTGCTGTTACTGCTAACCCACCAGTTGCAAGTGAATTTGAAACATGTTTAGGCATACCATCTACATTTTTACCACCATTACCTGCGGAAGTAGCCCATAGATCAGTATTTAATCTTTCAGAAAGAGAATTCTCCAACTGAGTAGTTTTTGCCTGTAGTAAATTAATCAACGCATGTTTTCCTCGATTAGCACGCTTTTCTTTACCTGTAATACCTACAGTTCCAGAATATTGAGCCCAATCGAATCTTGCATTGGTCATGCCATCCTGTAGAGTTGTATCAATTGCTTCCGCACCTGCGTACGAATTAACAGTTGAATTGGCCTCATACAGAATCGGTTCTAGAATACTTTCACCTCCAGAAAGAACACGTTTTGGATTATTACCTCCACCGACAGCTTTACCGAGTTTACCATTAAACCATGACAACAATGGTTCTTCGATAAAAACATTATCTTGAAGTGTCGGAATATATTCCTGCAAGGTGGTAGTCAAGAACGCATTATAGGTAATGCTATCGGTTCTTTGATCTGCCATTTTATTATCCTATTAAAATTTAAAAATTACCGTTTACGCCTTCGAGCATAAGATGCTTTTTTATCAGCAATCCGAGCCGCATCAAACATGGTTTTCGGCTTACTGAATTTAGGCATATCCGAATCAGCTCTCCCACCTTTGGGAGAACCTGTTACTTTACTACGTTTCCCTGTTACCTTATCTTGGTATCCACTCAAGTAGTACGCTTCAGCTTTACCATCCTCTCTTAAAGAGTCATGAAATAAACTCTCCATAGTCTTATAAGTAGGGTTATTGAGGATTTCTTTGGGTAATGATTTCGCAAGCCTTTCAATAGTTGGAAGCTGCTCTTGAAATTGTTCACCATAGTTCTCTAATAGAGAATCCGCAATATCATTCAGACTAGACTGACGGATCTGATCAGCAAGAGGATCAATTTGTTCTCTTTTAAGCCGAGACACTACAGGTTGAAGCTCAGCTTGCACAGTCTTTCGTACTAAATCAAGCGCTTCCTTCGCCTCTGGAGTTAAATCTGCATCATTAACACCAGGTATCGACTGACCTGCTTTCTTCGCTGTTAGTGCTCTAAAATCTGGATCGGTTTGTACATATGTCAAAGCCTGTACTACATTTTCGAGACCTCCTAAAGACGCCAGACGATCCTCAATCTGACTTAATTGTCCCTCCAGTTCGGATTTCTCGTTTTGCGTTTTAGAATACATTGACTGCATTTCTTTGTACGACTTTGACTCTGGATCGTGTATTTCATTATCAGAAGGTTCTTCATCCACAAGTTCTCCTTCATCTCCTTCAACAAAAGTAGGTTCTCCGCTTTCATCAACTTCTTCAATAGAATCACTTGGTTCTTCTACAACATCATGCCCAAATTCTCCTACTTCCCCAAAACTATCAGGGTTTGGAATTACATCAGAAGCGATACTCGCAGTTCCTTCTTCAAGTTCTTCACTCATTTACTTCTCCTTCAGTTAAAAGCGTTGTCCCATTGTTAACGACTAAACCAATTAACATATGAGTTCGCTTGTTTTATTTTCGCCTCGTTCTCTTTTACTGCTGGGTGAGTTGTCGAGACATTTTCATACGGACTTACTTCTTCTAAGTTTTTACTTTTTTTAATTTGTGAAAATTCCTTTTTACTACCAACATACGCATTTAATTCCCTGTCATAAAAGCCATAAATCTCAGGAGATGCACAATAAGTTATTTGTGTAATTCCACATATTTTATGACACTTAGGGCAAGGAATTTTATTACGATTTTCAACTGATGCAAACCCTTCCCATTTAAATTCACAAGTTGGGCATTTTAGATCATATGTTGGCATTATTTAGCACTTCCATTCTTAGTTCCAACTATTTTTAAAACAGTCTCAAGTAAGGAGTTATTCCTATCTTGTTCGTCCGAAACAGCTTTCACTTGTTGGGCTATTCGATCTGACCCTGCTTTAATCTGTGCCGTTTGAATGGCTGTTTTATTCTTCTCTAAAGTTTTCTGCATATCTGTTTGAGTTTTTAATTGAGGTTCAGCCATATGAGCTTGCATTTGTTGTTGCATTTGTTGCTGTTGTTCTCTTGCAACCTCTTTAGGATCTCTCATAATTCTATCTAACAAATGCCCAAAACCTAATTTTTCCATAACAATTTTTGTAACCTCAACTTTATTCATTAAAGGATTCGCACCTGTAATTTGACTTAAAATCATAGCGTCTTGTTTTTCTGTGTTTTCATTTAAATGTCTAGTAGATCCAATCTTAACATCAAATATAAATTCTCCTTGTAGTAATTCATTATCAACTCGCATGAAAGGTAATTTTTCTTGCTCAACCCGTCCATCTGGTAATTGTCGAGCTTGAGGTCCATTCACAAGTAGATTCGGAGAAACATTTGCTAAAGTTTGGAATTGTCCATCATCAAGTGGAATTTCTGTATCACTCGATACTTGTTGAACTACTTTTGCTAATTTTGTAATTACTTTCCCTTCAAACCGTTCAACGGCTCGTGATCGAAATGAATGTTTTGCAGTTGAACCTTGAGCAATTTGATTAACTTCGCCAGCTGTTTCTAGTTTCTCTGGCGCCCCAACCATAAATTGATCTACTCCAACTTGCTGAAGAATGTCTCTTTTTAACGATTGGATTGTATTGAATAATTCAGAAGCTCCTGGCCCACCAGTCAAAACAGAGGCAGCTGAATTAACATCTCCCTTCGTAAACAAATAACTCCAAGCTGGCCCTTTAGCCCATTTTTCAACATCTTGCCCTGCTGGCATCTTTTTCTTATCTAATAGCAATTTAACATTTGATTGAATGTCTGCATGGTCAATTTGGAGAGATTCAAGGAAATTCAAAGCGTATTGTTTAGTCAAGTAAAGACCAGTATCAGCTAGGGGATAACCTTGAGTTGGATTGTAATTATACCACAACATATCAATCGGAAATCCATTTCCTGTATACTCTAAAGGCCATTCCTCTGTTTCTCGTAAGAACTTATCATGAGTTAGAACAATAGAATAAAATTTCTTATTTTTCTTATCCCAAATATCATACCCTTCAACTGATTCTGCCCATTTATCTGCAGGATCAAGATCAGGTTGACTAGATGTTCTATCCGTTAGTGAAAAAGAATACCTTTGCGTAATTTTATCAAAAGCAATAGTTCCGTTAGGTTGGAGATCTTTTGTATTTCTAAAGTTTGAATCTTCTTTAACTTCACTCAAACTCCGTTGCCATTTAATTGCAATCCATCTTGCATCTTTTAGATCTGGATCCATTGACATCATATCTTTTAGAACAAAATCAGGATCAATTCTTTTACATACAATATCCTCTGACTCAATCAAATCAATAGAATCACCTGATTCAGTAATTGTTTCAAATGTTTCCATATCATAACCAGTATAAAACACCCCATCATGGCCGATTAGGGAATCATCTATCGTTTTCATAAATTCAACTTCTAGATCTAATTTTTTCCACATGAAATCAATTAATGTTTTTAATCTAGCGGCTGATAGAGATGGATCAGTTGGTTGTCCATTGATTAAAACAGAGGACTGAGTAGATGTAATAAAAACTTCTGGCCTCGACATCCCAATAGCAGGGCCTAAGGTAGAAACCACCATATACACCATGTTATCAACGATCTCGTTATTATAGAGATCTTTTTGATCTGAAGTCCATTGTTTTCCCTCATAGGCTTCTCGATAAGTTCTTAATTCCTTACCTTTGAATTTCTCATGATGGTCTTTAGCTGCTTGCAGTTTGTTTTGCCAAACTTTGTAAAGTTCAGCTTTTGTAGCAGCATCTGTGTCTTTTGTTTTAGGCATTTAATTCTTTCGTATGATTTTAGTAACTAAGACTTCCTCGTTTTGCAGCTTTAGCTCGTTCGTGTAAAGTATGAGCTCGTACTTTTGGAGATTTAGGGCTAGCTACTCTTTTCTTTTTAGCTGGAGGATATTTACCTTTTCTTTTTGTCATGTTTAGTAATTCTCCCATTGCCCCTCGTACAGCACCTGTTAAATCTGGCCCAGCTGTTGCTCCTGCCCATTTACTACTCTTTTTTGAT
>VTLG01011036.1_pt1 | contig 43307 bp, 51 predicted proteins | sample 4694571 | NCBI WGS metagenome assembly VTLG01 (sample SAMN12604809, study PRJNA352737) | marine metagenome | biome: ENVO:00000447; feature: ENVO:00000209|ENVO:00000569|ENVO:01000036; material: ENVO:00002151; isolation source: viral sequences binned using virsorter ...
GTGAAGGATTTTTTATAATATCTTCTCTATTACCAACATCTTCACCTAATTGAGTTATCATTGATGGTATTTGTTCTGTTATTTCTATTTCAAAAGCAGCTAATAATGCTTGAGATTCATAACTATAGTTTGCAGCATCAGGTTTAAGTATTTTTTGTATATCATCCATGACTTTATCAATTCCTTCCGTAACTAAATCTCGAATTGTAGTTGCTTCTGTTAAAAGATTTCTTGTAGTGCTTAACTTTTTTACGATTTCATCATTATCAGTTAAAGAACTTTTTTCTATTGACATAAACTCTGTCATCATTTCTTGATCGTTTTTAAATAAATTTAAAGACATTGAATATTTAAAATCATTTAATTTTTTTTCAGTTGTAAAATCATCAGTTCTAGCTTGATTATCAATATAAGTTTTATATTTAGGATATTTACGATAAAGACTCTGAAATTTTGATTGCCTCTCAGTATAATCTTCAATTTCTAATAATTCTTGATACTCTCTATCAATAGATCTTTGTTGGGTTTGCCCTTTTAATTTTTCATCAACAGTAAACGCATTACTTATAATAGAATTTGCTTGCATCCGTAATTCTCCTGATTTTTCTATCCAATCAGGGTGTTGATTTAATTTACGATTTTCACCTAAAGCAACATTTTCTCCAAATAAATCTAATAAATCTTTTGCTTTTTGTGCTGTATTTACATCAAAAGGATTATTGGTAATAAACAATTCTACACTTGCTACTACATTTTCTAATAAGTCATTATTAAGAGTTTTTAGATCTGTGCCTGAGTATCCATTAAGAACAAAACTATCAGTAAGATTATTTAAAGAATTAATTGCATTTTCTAAAGTTGCATTTTTAAGATCAATATTTTCTTTATTGTCACTGTAGTCTAGTTGTAATGCCTTCTCAAATAAAGGCATAACAGTTTGTATTCTAGGTGCAATTAAAGATCTGTTCTTTTCTAGGTTTGCTGCTGCTTTTTGTTCCTGATCATATTCATACATTGATTCACTTAATGCTGTAAGTTTAGGCATTAATTTCTTTTCAAAAACATCAGCATCTAAGTCATTAATATCACCAATTTCAGAATTTAAAGCATTTTGAAACCAATTTTGCCATTGTTCTGATTCAACCTCATTATCAATTAATCTTGTTCCGTCTTCAAAAGTATGTTCATTATAATTATTCTTCATTTTTAAAAGCAATCCATTACCAATATTTTCAGCTTTACCTTCTTGAATTCCTTGCCTTACAAATAAAGAATTACCTTGAACAATACGACCATATCTGTCACCTAATTTTTCTTTCAACCCTTTAGCTACGTTTTTATAGGCAGCATTGTTTTCTGCTAAATAATTAACTTTTCCAACCAATCTTTCAGTTTGTCTATTTTGTTCTACTTTGTTACCAATAAATTTTTGTAGATTTGGATTTACTTGTTGTAAAATTTGAGCTAACTCAAAAGCACTTGAATTAGAAAATTCACGAGGAGCTTCAACATATGTATCTATAGGCTGGTCAAATACTTGGAATCCACCCGAAAAAGAATTTGTCATTATTAGGTTTCAATATAAGGAAGAGCAGCAGAACCAGCTCCCAAAAGAGTAGCTGTAAGAGAAGGTATTCTTGCATAAGCTTGATTAACACGACTTTGACTTGTTGATCTTCGCTGATCTCTTTGTGCATATATACCTTCTACTCTTCTTCCTGACTGTCTTGCAAAACTTTCAATAGATTGATTGATGGTATTAATTTCATCTCCTGTTTTACGACCTTCATTCATTAATAAAGAAGCCATAAGATTTCCACCTTTCCCTTCAAGTGTTTTTACTTTTCCTATATTTTCTATACCTGCTATTCTTCTTCTTTGTGCTTTTTGAGCTTCAGAAGCTTGCGTAGCTGATAATTTTTGTCCTTCAGCAGTAACTTGTTTACTTGCTGATTCGTCCGCACGAACCATATTTTGTCTTTCAGTTTTTGCTATTTGTCTTGCTTCGTCTTGAGCAGCACTTCTCATAGCAAGCCCTTGAAATAAGCTAAGACCTACTGCTACTGCTGGCAATACTGGAACACACATTTAGGCAATCCTCATAAATTCATAAAATGGTTTACTTTGTTGTCCATATTCTGCGTGGTAATTAATAAATGTAAAGCCTAGACATCTTAACCACTTTATAGCAGAATGATTTTCTGCATATACCATATTGTATAACAAATTATAATTTTTCAATAGATTATTTACCCACTCCTTACCTTGTCTAATTAATTGAATCCTGTATTTCTTATTATCAAATAATTCATCTGTAGCAAGCATCCAAATACAGCCATCGTAACATACCCCACATAAACCCATAGGTTGATCTTTGTCTCCAGCTATAGTTAAAACTTGTTCGTTAGACAAATAAGTAAGACGTAAAGCATCTTCTGGATCTTGCCCTGTTTGATATAAAGCTTCTAATCTATCCATTTGTCTCATGTGTGTACATACATAATTTAAATCTTTTAAATTAGCTTTTCTTAAATATCCCATTAAATTCGTCTTGATCTCATATGGAACATAGCTTCATATTCAGCACTTGATAAGACTGTTGGTAAAAAAGTGTCATTCTTTACATCAATATTAACTCTATCTGCTCTGCTCATAATAGGAACTTTAAATGTACCTGTTTCAAGATTTATTTGACCAATAGCAGCAGACGAAGCACCAAGAAAACGACCAGTAAATTTATGTATAGAAGTTGTATTATTATCAGGAGTTACTTCTACTTTAAAAAATCCAGAGTCTTCAAACTTAATGTAAAAATGTTTTAGCTGCAAACGACCACTAATGATTTCACCACTTTTCCGTCCTTCTGATGATTCTGTAAGACGTTGTGATGAAAACCTATAGTGCATTTCAAAAGGTTCACCAATAATAAATTTACTATTTGTATAGTCTCCGTTTACTGTAATTGTACTAGTAGTATTGTTTGTAAGGTTAGTAGAATTTACAACTTGTCCTGGCTTAAATGGTTGTGTATTACCTTGAGTATCAACATAAGTACTTGTTTCACCTGCTGCTAAATATCTACCTACTATTTGCATTGCAGCATTTAGTTTGTATGGAACAGTAAAAGTACTAACATCTGTAGCAGAATTATAAGCAACAGAAACTCCTGATGTTGCCTCTGTAACTTTATGATCTAAATGATATTCAAATGTAGCGTTAGGTTCTTTGTAGTCAGAAACAAAAGGTATTTTGTCTAAAGTTACTCTTGCAACGTCTTCACTAATATCATCAGAAACTATAAATAAATCAGTTCCAATAAAATCAATATTTTTAATTGCTTTCTTTGGATTAAGTGTGTAAGTAAACCAAGCATTTAATATTTTTTGTGATCTGTCTCCATACAACCATCTATTGACATATAAAATATTTGGATTTGTTGCACCTACCAAAACTAATACATCTTCATTTGTAGAAACAGCCATTTTAAAAATATCATTTGGTATTAATCTAGGTACATGAATTGTGATGTTAGCAGCGTCTTTTATTTCTACCCCTGATTGTGATATATATTCTCTTACTCCAGAAAAATTGCCTTTTTTTGTTAGATAATAAATAGAACTACCAGAACCTACAGGAGCAGCTTGATCTGTTGATTCAAATTCAGTTGCAACAATTACGTTAGCAGATTTAGGAGTTAAAGAATCAGAAGAAGAAGTTAAGTTAAACTGTGTTTGATCTGAAAACAAAATTAATTTTTCACCCATATTGACTGCGTGTTTTAAAATTGCGACTTTTGTATGAGAAGCAGCTACGTCTATTGGATCGCTGTCTATAACAGATAAAACAGTCTCAGGAAAAAAATTAAAGAAATCAGAAACAGTAGACAATACAACATTATCATCAGCTAAAAATCCTAATCTATTTCTAAAGAAAAAAACATTATTCATTGTTGTTCCAATAAATGAAGGAGTTTTAGCAGACTCTTCATCACCAACTAATCGTTCTCCCCATTTTGGTAACGTATAACCTATACCAATAGTACAGTTTTCGTTAGTATTAGCACCCTCATTAGTAGCAGTAGTATAAGTAAAATTATTATTATCAACTTTTGTAATAACAAATTGCCCACTATTTAATGTGCCACTGACTTTAACAACATTTACTAAATCATCCGTATTAAAACCATGATTTGTTTTTGTGATGGTTACTGTATTATTTGCAGTAACACTTGTATAAGTAGCAGCGTCTTGTAATGATGTTCCATAATTATCACCATCTACCCTTGCAAATCTAAAATTACCGTCAGCTTGTCTTATTAAAACGTGTGGCATTGTGTCGTAATTAAATTTAAACGGTATGCCAGCTTCTACTGATTCTTCCCACTGTCCTTCTTCAAAAGCATTTCCATTATTAGTTACAAATTTGACGTAGTAATTATCAAAATTAGTATCTTCGTCACCTTTAATTTCTACAACCATTCCGTTTGGTGCGACTGTAGGTAAATCTGTAAATTGCTGCACTGAATTTTTTACAATCGTCATATGAGTATTACCTTGTGTATCACTACCATCAATACCAAAATCTCCTCCATCATTTCTCTTAACAAGAATTACAGGACCATTTGAAGTAACAACAAAGTCTGAACCCAAACCAGAGGCAAGTTGTGTTGTTAAATCAGAAGCTACAGTGGTTGTTGAAAGAGGATCATTTCCATCGGTGTTATCTGTTGCAGTTGCACTGTTAACTGTTACTGTATATATTGTTTTATTAGATACTTGATTTATAAATATTATTGCTTGAGTTATGTTATTTGTGCTATTGGATAAAGCAGAATCCATAGCTGTAGTAACAGTTTTGTTAACAATAAAAGTAAAATCAGCAATGGTTATGGTTTTTATTTGAGATCTTGGATCAGTACAATTTAAATAATTTACACCATCAGGTTTATTTACTGTTTTTTCTGTACCATCTAATTCAAATACTCTTACATCATTTGCTTGAAAAATAACTACATATCTTTCTGTAGTATCTCTGTTAATTAATATAGTATGAGCATTGCCTACAGGTAGACCGCTTGTAATTAAATTAGAAACAAATTGAGTACCAGATCGTTTTGTAAGCCCTAATACAGGATCACTGTTTGCGTTATTTTGTATATCAGCATGGTCAGGTTGTTTTGTAGAATCAGCAGATTGCGAAACCCCTCTTAATAACGTAGGAATTGCTCTTGATATAAGACCCATAATTATCTAATTAATACATCTGCTGGTGAATAAGTATTAAAAACATTTGTTAATGAAGGATCTCCTCTAAGTAAATTATGATCTGCATTTGCTAAATCAGTCTCCATTAAAACTGCCCTAGCTCTTGTTTCGTCTTGTTGTGTATATGTTCTTAAACCTTGATCGCTAACTAATCTGTCAACAAACAAACGAGCAGCTTTTATCGTTATATAATATCTAGCTGGTTCTGGAATTTCAGTAAAAGTTCTAAAATATACAACTGTACAGATAAGATCTTCATCAAATTCGTATGTATTATTTAATCTGTCATACATTTTTAATCCACGCTGTATTGCATCAACTGAAGGGTGTTGATGAATATTAGGATCTATTCTTAAAATATCAGTAGCTAACGATATTTGTTTAGTTGTGCTGTCTCTAGTGAAAGTAACATCTATTTCCGTATTGAAAGACCAGCCTTCACTTTGCACCCCTTTGTTAACTTCAGCCAAGGTAGATTGTGCTAAACGAGCATCAACAGGTAAAAGGCCAGTTAGTGTGTTTATAGGAGATTCACCTATTGCAGCCAACATAATATTGACGCTTTCTAATTCAGTTGTTGCAGCAATAGACATAATTTAATACTGATTTAATTTTTTTAAAGCTTCATCTTTGGCTTTTCTGCCTTTAGAAATGATACCAAATTGGCTTATTTCTTTTTCATCGTCATATTTTTTCCTCAACATTCTTTGAAGAATTTCATGAGGTTTTAATTTTTTCTTCTTTTTTTCTTTTGAAGAAGTATTTATTTGTAAAAGTTTTCTATTACCCATAATTTTTATTTATTTTTTTTTATACTAAGAGAATCTCTATTTTTTGTCGATCCTTTTTTCTTTTTTTTGTTTTTTGATTTTGAGTGGTACATAATTATCTCCTTGGGGGTGCCATCATTAAATCCCTACCACGCATAGTTTTTTCCCTCATTTTTTTTGCTTGCTTTTTCATTCTTTCAAGCATCTCTTTCCTTCTTTTTTCGTCCATTCGTTTTTGCAGTTGCTTTTCTTGTATTTTGCGATAGGAGTCACCAAAGTCCATAATAAAAAAAAGGGTATCTAATAATAAGATACCCTATAAATTGAAATTAAGAAGTATTAAGAAGCAGATAACTTAATAGTAGCTGCACACTCTGGGCGTAGGATTCCATGTCCTAGAGCATATTTAGCAACCATTAATGTGCCTTGATACATCGTAGCATAATCATTACCTGTGATCTCAGTTGTCATATCCATTAATTTTACAGTTCCCACTGCACTTTTATGGAAGACTAATCCAATAGTTTTGCTATCGTCACCTGAGTAGGTGTTGTTTGCACCGCTTGGATTACTGCCAACGTTTGATTGAGGTATGTTGTTAGACTTTAGGATCGGTATGCCAGCAACAAACTGAACATTACCTTGAGCAAACGAACCATTACCACCTGGGTTAAAATCAGCATTAACTGTTCTGGTTGCACTTTCAGCCAATTTATAATATTCGGCTGGTGGCAATACGCAGAATCTATCTGTAGGAGGAATGTCACGCTCGTCAAATGTTTGAGCAATGTCATAGATAGCTGCTGCTATCTCATCACCAGATACGTTTGCTGAAGTAGTATTACCAGAACCAAGAGTTAAGGTAAGTCCACCTGCAATACCTGTAAGTGTTGAAGATGAACGACTCGCATTTGCGATCATTTTCGCAACATTTTCATCGTATGTTTTTGCGAGTGCCTTGCCAAGTTCGTCAGCGTATTGAGCGCGAATATCATAATGATTCTTCAATTCTTCCAATCTGCTGACAAAAACGTCTGCAATTAAAAGATCGTCAATATTTATGACACGCTCACCATGTCTGATCTGGTTACCCCCTGTCAATAAATTTCCAGGTGTATGGTAGGACGCAGTGGCAGTGCCTAAAACTGGAAATTGTGCCGATTTGCCTGAAGTTATGGTACGAACAGAATGAAGTTGATCGTTAAAGATGTTGTTGCGTGTAAACGCAGATAGCACCTCTCCCGAAAAAACTTTCAGAAACAATTCATTAAAGTCTGTTCCTGTATTGTCTACCAAACCAAGGCGAGATACCGTAGCATTACTCATAATAAAAAACCTTAGATTGATTAAATAAATTTAAGAAACTAACTTGGCTTCTGTCTGTTCTCTCAAGTGGTATCTGACGCATCAGGCACTTTTGATATTAAGATTTTCGCTTTTTAGTTTTTACTGACCCACATTTCCACTTGCGTAATGCAAGGGCTTTGCGAGTTGGCTTGCCATTCTTTTTAAGTGGTCCTTTAACTTTTGACATTCTTGCACAAAAAGATTTTCTTCTTGCTTTTTGTCTAGGTGAAAGGCCACTTGTCTTTGTGACAGGTGCTTGCAAGTTACTACCTGTCTTAGCTTTTAGGTATGCTCTACCTTTAGCAGTCAAACCCCCAGAAGGACTCTTATGCTCTTTTCGTAGAGATACTCCTTTAGCCATAAAGAATGTAAGTTATTTAAAATATAACATCTACTTAGAAGTTTGTCGTTTATGTCTATATTTAATTTTGTCTGGTCCTTTTTTTTGTTCTTTAAATTTTTTTAATTCTTTTAAAGATAATTCATCTCTAGTCTTTGGAGTTTTTTTACTAATTCTTTTTGATGGTCTGCAAGCAGGGTAAGGTCTACCTTTTTCATTTGCACCTCGACCACATTTCTTGCCTGTTTTAACATCAACCCACTTTTCGTCAAACCATCTTTTAAGACTCATTTACCTACTTGTTTCTGTGCTTTGTTGTGTGCAGCTTTAAATGAAGAACCTTCACGCATTAGCTTCTTCATCATATCTATATGTTTTTTAGAGTGATGCTCTGAATGTTTCTTCAGAGTTCTTATCTGACTAAGTGTAAGCTTTTTCATGCTTTAGTATAACCTCCACCAGCAGCTTTATACTCTCTAACAAGTTGTCCACTTGCGTAAGCACTAGGCCACCTCTTTACTCTAGCTTTTACCTTTGCTTTTATCCTTGCATAGAGTTCTGGTTTCGTAGGCTTGTTAGCCATTAAAAACCCCTACTTGGTTTAAAGACATCGCTTTCTCTAAGTCTTTCTTGTACTGTTTGTCTGTATGTTACATCAGTTGTATATCGTGGATCGTTCATAGCATTACTAACTTCTGTTGCTGATTTGAACGGAGTCAATCCACTATTTGATTGTCTTCCTGTAAGTAATTCTGGTTCAATACCCATAGCGTTTTTATATTGAGAATAAAGTCCTTGTACTGCTAATTTTATGGCAGGGATAGGAGCTGTTTGTGTTAATTGATCAAAGGCATCTAAGTCTTCATCAGACATATTTTTTACTGCCCACTCTTTCATTTGTTCGTATCCTTGTTCCCCTCCTGTTATTTTTTTTATATCAGCCAGTTCTACTTTAGCAATCTCTTCAACATTATCACCAGCTCGAATACCATCCAAATAAGTATCAATAACCTGTCTAGAAAAACCACCTTCTTCAAGCTTAGAATAATCATCTTCACTAATATTTCCTTCGTCTAAAAATCTATTTGTTATGTCTTCTGGATCAATTCCAACTTCTTCTAATACAGAAGCTAAACCTTCCCCATAAAACTCTTCATAATTAATACTGTCTTGTTCTGTATTTTCTACGTCTTGCTCAGTTTCTTCTAAATTTTCTTCTAAATTTTCTGTAGGTTCTACTTCTTCAGTTTGTTTAATAGCTCCAAGTTTACCTTCCAACTCTTTGTAACTTGCAGCTAAATCTTCAACACTTTTAAATTTACCAGCATACAAACCATTCTCGTCTTTTAAAGATTCCAAATCTTGAGCAGACATTGGAGGAGTTTCACTTACATTTAGTTGAGATGAAGTCATAATAATTTGTTAGTTATAAGTTAGTGTATTACCATTTTTAGTTTCTACCACATTTTTATTGGATGAAACTGTTTTTTTTACTACAGGTGTTTCATTAGTTTTTGTTTCATTAGAAATGAATTTACCATCTTCATCTCTAGCTCTCTCCTTGTTCTTGGTTGGCATTGAGTTCCTCCGTTAGTTGTTGTGCTTGAGCATTATTTTTAGGATCAAGAAGTTTAGATCCTAAAGCAGCAGGTCCAAGAGATTGAATAAGTTGCTGCTGTTGAGCTTGCTGTTGTTCTGCTGCAATTTGTTCTTGAGATTTAATTAAGTTGTTAGTGTCTATACCAATAGAAGTAGCAAGACGCTTAACAGCTTCATCTACATTGACAAACTGACGCATAACATCTGGACCTAAAGCTTGGGCTACAGTACCGATAAACTCAATAAGTTTGTTTCTATCGTTACCTCTGCCAAGACCTTGAATCCCTGTCACTATCTTAGGCTTAACTAATTTTTCTGGCAAGGCTTTTACTTTTCCAGACCTTACCATCATGTGCATCCTACGTTTGAGATAGGGTATTTGAAATTCTTGACTGAGAATAGAATACGTTCCACCCAAAGAGTTCTCAAGCTCTTGTGCCATAATTTGAACTTCGGCTGCTGTTACTCTTTCAGCATCTCTTTGTATAGATCTAGCCATGAGAAAAGCATCAGCTAATCTAGCTTCAATCGTTTTCATTGTTTGTTGTGCAACATTAAAATCACCTGCTTTCCCAACCTGCATAACAGAAACATCAGCAGCAGACCCCTCTCGTATTGCTCCATTAGGAGCCTTTGCAAGAGTACTAGCCCTGGTCTGACCGTTTGGATTAACCAAAAATAAAACTTTTGCACTGGCAGCAGCACCTTCTATTACAGCTCTAGTCAAAGCCTCAAGAGATATAAGATCGCCACGATATTCTTCAACATATCCACGACCATAATCTTCTCCATCAATTCGGACCCATCTAAGCAAAATCCAGGGAGAAGTATCTACTTTTGATTTACCATCTGTGTTTGGTATTCTTTGACCTTTACATTCTTGATACCATATATAATCTTCATTAACTCTTTTAATGGAAGTGTAGATGTCAAGTTCATCTTCCAAATCTTTTTCTTGATAACCCTCTTTCTTTTTAACATTTTCTAAAAATTTTGATGGTAAAGCTTTTGGATTGATAGATTCTTTTGTAATGATTTCTAATACATTTCCCACTGAATCTCTTTTGCAAACAAATTTAGACAATGGATAAACTTTAAGACCTTTATCTGATAAATATAAAAGAACATTTCCTCCTACTATTAAATGCTTAAGTGCTTCAAACATAGCAGTCCTATCATTTGAAACTTCTATCTCATCCATTAGAGCATTTTCGTACATCCTTAAACCTTTATCTAACTCACTTTCAAACTCCTTTTGACCGTCTTGTATTAAAGTAAGCTGATCTATTGTTAGTTTAAAAAACGCAGTGCTTGGAGGTAGAAGAGTAATTAAAAGTTTTGAGGCAAGACTGTTAACGGCTTTAGCTCCAAGGGCTTGAAAGGGAGTTTTAATAGTTGCTCTAGTACCAGTTGTAGTTTCTGGTATTAAGCTAGGCAAAGTAAGCTTTGAAGATTCTTTGCCCTCCCTGTCATATGTTGATCGACTGCTCTGCAATGTTTCATATCGACTAGCAGCAGATTGCCCAGAGCTTGAATATTCCATTTAGACATTAAGATTCTTTTTCATGTCAGATCCTAAAGAAAGATCTCCTCTTGTACCTGCACCTGTTGTTTTAAGTTTTATTCTTGTAGAAAAACCTGGTCCTGGTTTTTTCTTTTTACCTCCAATAACTACTTTTTTAGCCCTTTTTTCTGGAGCTGGAGCTGTTGCTATAGGTTTTGGTGGTTCTGGTGGTTTAGGTCTTCTTGGTGGACACATAATTAGTTCTCCAATACTCTATTAGTTAACATAGTTTCTTTTTGCCTGGCTTGCTGTTCAATTAAGAAATCAACAACATACCTTTGCCCTGCACGATACCACACTTCACGATCAGATAGCGATAGGTCTGGGTGTCTGTTAGGAAACACAGCATCTAAAGCTTGTATAAGTTCGTCAGTAATTACTGGTAAAGACACAAAAATTAAAGAGCTATCTCTATATTATATGTTAATGTGAAGATAACAAGGAGTGGTTACCTTGTTGCAAAGCAAAACTAAGCAAAAGGTTTTGGAAATGTTTGCCCTTTTGTTTAGTTAATACGAAAACCTCAAGGGTGTGGTTCCTCTTGGGGTTTTCTTTATGGAAATCTATGCTATATTGTCTATTAAGTTCAAGACTTCGGTCACTATCATTAGACCTATACCCTCAGGTCTTCTCGTAAGTGCTATCAAGAACGAGGGGGTAACTAAGTTTTAATTAAGGGCTGATCTTTGGGGACTTTTTTTAAAGCTTATATACAAAGAAGCACTAACAACCCATGCTACTGCGTTGTTGGTGCTTTCTTTTATGGGTTCCAAAGTTTTACTTCACCTGTATTGTAATCATAATCTCCTTCTCGCAGTATTCTTGTAAGCCTTGCGTTCAAGATAGCATCAGCAATCGTATAACCTTTCTTCGTATATGTCTCCTGTACCTTAGACCATAATGCTTCTTTAGTATCAGGTGTACTAGCTAAAGTCTTTGAAGCAGTAACCATACCCATACCTTTGATACCTAGTATTCCGTCACCAGCATCACCAGCTAACGACATCTCAAACCAATGTCTGTTTGCTTTCTTGTTCGTAATATGTTCTATCGAGTCATCAGCTATGAGTTTGCATGGTAGTGTTCTCATATCTTTATCAACTGAAACTATTATCGGGTCTTTATATCTGCCATTGGTAGCAAGCAAACCTAGTACGTCATCACCTTCTAGGTTTTCATAGGCAACAGTTTCGTATCTTTCTTTTACTTCTTTGATAACACTCTTAAGTGCAAGTGGTTTACGTTTACCTATCCTGTTGATCTTGTACTCAGGGAATATCTCATGTCGAAATGTAGGGTAAGAAGTGAAACACATAACTATGTCATGCTTGCTGTCAGCAATACTTCTATATACATCTAGTCTATTCTCTATCATATTAAGTATGTCTCTTTCATCAGAGTGAAGAGTATGCTCCCAATCATTCCATCTTGTGTCTTGCTCACAGGCACAACATGAATTGTAGATCAACCAATCAGCATCAATAAGTAGTGTCATAGCTAAATAAAATCCTCATATACAACAAGCCGACCTGTCTTCTGGTCGTACAATAATTTATCTACTTCTCCTGTCATACCAGTATGTCTTGATTTCAACACCTTTAGTTGTAATCGCTGTCTCTCACTAGCTTCTCCTGTTTGATTTCTTGATGCAGATAGTACAACATCTGATAGTTGTAAAAGACTATGACTACCTCTCAAGTCAGATGTATCTACCTCTCTGCCCGACTCATGTGATTGTCCTTGTGGTCTGCGTAAATGGCTGACCAATACAATAGCTATACCAGTTGCTTCACTCAAACTTCTTAGCTTGGTCATTATAATATCTATTGCTTTGCGTTCATTATCTAGTTCAAGACCAGACAAGACTATACTTATGTGATCTAGTATGACTACCTTTACTCCATCAACAGTAGCTAAGTATCTTATCTGTTCTAGTAATACATCAGGCTCAAGACTACCAAAGTGGTTGTATAAAAAAAGATTGCGTGTTGATGTGAGGTTATCAAACGCAATCCGCAGATCATCTTTAGTTATGCCATCTTCATTTAAGTGCAAAGGAATGTTCAAGTCAATACCTACAAGACCTTGTAGAGTTCTTTGTACTGATTCTTCCAACCCAATGTAACCAACCTTGATATTTCTTTTAAGAAAGTGGTGGCATAGTTCTCTGCATATTGTGGACTTACCAGCACCACTAGCACTAGCTACTGTAAATATCTGACTAGGAAACAAACCTTTTGTATATTCGTTTAGCTTTGGAAATGGAAAGTCTGATACAGGTTTACTTGTTTCTTTTGTAAACAAATCCCAAGCGTCTGCTGCATTGATAAGAGAATCAGGTCTTACTGGTCTTGCTTTCCATAACCTATCTTTTACTAGCTCACCCTCTCCTGATACAAGATGATCGTTAACGTCATTACGATCTAGTCTTGCTATGGCAACCTTACCTCTTGGTAATACCTCCATACATTTCTCTGCTGCTTTCATACCTGCGTAATCATTGTCAAAACAAATCACAATACGACAAAAAGTATCAAGCCATTTGTAATTAGCTGCTAGGTACTTGGCTGCTGACTGTACCCCTGATGGTATAGACACACATGGAAACTTATTACCTTGTATCTGACTAGCACTCATGCAATCTATCTCTCCTTCACATACAGTTAAAAAGACCGAACCATTACCTCCATGCTGTCTCCAAAGATGCTGACCCCATAGCTGTACCTTTGACATATCTCCTACCCATATAAACTTTTTGTCCTGGAATCTTATATGTTGTGCAACATCGTTACCTTTCTGATCTTTATATGTAGCTACCTGTACTGGTTGTCCTCTGTACTCAGACATACCATAACCAAATAGTTCTGAAGTCTCTTTAGTGATTCCACGTTTGGGTAAAGCTATCGGTGTAACCTTTAACAGCTTTGGGTTTGGTTTGTATATAGGAATAATCTTAGTGGTCACTTTCTTTTCTTTTTTGTTTGGATAGTAGGTGTAGCCACAGTCCATAGTGAAGCAATGGTGGTGTCCATCATCAAAGACAGCACAGTTTTTTTTACCGCACTCAGGGCAAACTATTTTGTTTTTGTATTGGCTCTTCATACCAATCATTAGGAATAAATTTGTCGCAGTATTGGAACCCATGTCTCTCACACCACTTGGCGTAAGAGATAGAGTTCTTGGCTTTAGATAGTTTAGTTCTGCTATTTTGAAAACAAAACCTTATATCTAAGTCGGGTCGTTTCTCCTTAATTGCAAGATGCTTGCGTCTATCTTCTTTCGAGAAGTAGCCTTTCGTTTCCACAATAAAATTGTTGAGGATAAAGTCAGGGCGATAGGTGCAAGTGATTTCATAGTCAATGCTGAGAGTTTCATAAGTAAAGATAATTTTCTTTTTGATTAAGTTGTCAGCAAATTGACTTTCAAATTTACTCTTGTATTTAGAAGTCGGCTGCTGTTGACACAGTACTTTTTTCTTCATAACTACTCGGTGCTTCTGCTTCAAAGTCAGGTACACCTGTCCAATCAGCGTGTTTTCTAATAATGATTTGTAAAGGTTGGCATCTTATACCAACACCATTAGCACCTGCGTCATAGCCACTACACTTCATAGACATCTGCCCTTCTAAAGCTGGACTAATTTTTTCATAACCTTTTTTAACTTCATCTTTCATAAGAGTTCGATCATTGTTAAAAAAAGCAACAGGAGCATTAGTCCATACATCACCATTTTGTTTTACCCCACCTGCCTTCTTGCTTGCTTTGATGACAAGGTAATCTTCTTCTGTTGACCAAGGCAAAGCTGGTTCGCCATGTTTATTTTTTGTAAGGGTAAACTTTCTATCTGGATAAGCTTCTTTAAGTTTCATTTTCCATCTATCGAGTAAGCCTTCAAGCCTATCAATAAGGTATTCAACTGCATCAACTTCTCTACCCATTTCATCTTTCATCATTGTGCCTTGTTTAATAAGACATTCTGCTTTATATTTTTTTACCCCTAAATATTCATCAGGAGTAACAAGATATGAATACCTAAAATTGGTAGGGTTAGGTGTGACTATCTTTATAGTCTCTGGTTTTAAATTTTCCATGAATGTACCTTGGTTTGGTTTCCGTTTTATTGCGTCTATAAAAGACGTTCCTTAACTATACCTTGATCTCTTGCTATGTAAATATATATGGTGCTGTCAACACATCTTTAATATTAAAGTCTCCCATATCAAGTGCTGCTGGTAACTTACTTGTATCACTAAGTTGTTTGGTTGTCTGATGGTAAAGGTTATCAAGATTGTTGTCACTATAAATGTTAAAGAAACTTTGCTTTACACATTCGATAAACCTTTGAAGCTCACTAGCAGGACTTCCATAACAGTCGTGGATGACGCAAAAGTTTTTAAGTCCATGCTTGCTTGCTTCTACTAAACTCATGTGACAATGTGCAGCATCAAGACTATGTATATAATTACTAGGAAAACCCTGTGCCTGTCTACGTTTGTCCACCATAGTAGTATCAGGTTCATTAAGATGTAACCTCATACTTGAATTACTTAATTTAGTTCTAACAACTTTAACATCATTTTTGTAATAGTTTTGCTGAACAAGAAACCCTGATGGTGTATGCCAAGAGATAGGTTTATTCTCTTTATTGAAACATAAAGCCGTAGTCTGCAAGTACTTCAATACTTCATAGCTTTCTGGGGTAACATACTTTACTGCCTGTTCAATCATGGTTGCCAGATAAAAATTATTTTTAAAATTTTTTGCGATAAAAACATTTTCATTTACAAAATATTTTTCTATGTAGTTTGCTATTCCAAATGTTGTCGAGTTATATGGAACCATCAGGACAGGTTTCTTTATAAACTTTCTAGTTAACTTTTCTTTTTGTGCATACCAAATTGGTGCTTGTTCAGACTTGTCATACTTCAGTAGCATCAAGAGAACATCAAGTATTTGTTTATATAAATCCTGTGGTTGTTTTACATTTTGTAGGTTAACTTTGTTAGCTAAATGTTTATTAGATATAAGACCTGCAATATGTTGATAGCCATTATTTGTACCATCAAGACAACAAACATGATGGGATATAAAACCTCTGTTTAATCCAAAGTCTTGAAACATAGCCCACTCTCTGCACCAAGCCAAGAATTGAAATGGCTCTCTTGCTTTACCCCATATATCAATATTACCTATCGGGTCTTTATAAACTTCAAGAGCTAGATCAGTTCCTTCTATGTAAGCCCACTCTAATCTTTCTTCGTATGTATGTTTGTTCATTCCCCAATGGTTTGCACCTGCTATGGCTAACCAATCTGCGTCATGCTTAGTCTTTATCTCTGCACCTTCATGGAATCTATGCAGCCCTCTTGCTATGTCATTACCTTGTGGGTGAAAATGTGCAGTTAGTGGGTACATACGACCAGTAAAATCAAATTGATAAACGTGATAAAATTTTTCGTCACAATATTTTTTTGCTGTATCAATCATGGATAATATTTGATACCGCTTGACCATGTTCTGATGATTCATATCATGAATTAAAGAAGCTAAGTATCTCCACTCTTTGACCTTCTCTTTGTCTTTCATATCGAGTGGTTTTGTTGGCAGTTCTGCAAGCTCCCTATCTATCAATGAACCAACCTCTATTCGTTCCTCCCAACAGTATTCAAGAGTTTCTAGTACAAACTGATTTACACCCCAAGCTGTCTGACTCGCCAGAGTTAACGCTTTCAGACTTGTTGTTAAGTCTTCTCCTCGTAGTGTGTTTAGGTAGTCTTGATTAGAACTCTTGATTGCTTTTGTTTTTAGTCTGTCTGTAAAGTAACCACCGCTATCTATTGAAGTCCACTCTCTTGGTACATCAAGACAAGGTAGGTAGATAGGAAAGGCAGCAATCCTATTTGATCTACCCTGCCTTATATACTTCATAAACCTATCAGTAAAGACAACATAACTTGTAGTTGCTTTGCCTACCTTCTTGTTTACTAGGTTGACCATATTAATTTTTATCATTATCAACTCGATCAACTTCAGCCCAACCTTAAGTTTATTACCCCTTGTCCAAGTCTGAAACTCATGGCCTTTACTGTTCATGTGATAGACCATAAGGTTTCTTTTGTAGCCTTCGTTCTTGGTATCTCTGGTATGTTTCTTTATGTTCTTAAAATGTTTAGGGTCTAGCTCTTCAAACTTAGTAAACCTAAGTTCGTCTTCTAGCATCTGCCCTATCTTGAGTGCAGTAGATACAGTTGTCTTTAGTTGTGAAGCATTATCTAGTAATACTTTGAAAGCAATAAAGGCAACTACATCTACGTCTGGGAACTGAGAAAGAAACAAAGCAGAGACAGCTTTGACTCCTACCTTACCGCTAAGACTTTCATCTATATGATCTTGTATTGCTTTGCTTAACTTCTGTAGTCCTGACTCTATGATGTTGCGAGCATAATAGTTCTCGGATTCCCTGCCCTTCTCTATGTTTTTGTTTTGTTTACTGATCTTGTTATAGGCTGAGATGCTAGAGATACTTTGCTCTAGCTCTAGTTGTTTCTTACTAGGCTCAGTCATTCAATACCTCGACCACACTATGAAGTGCTTTGGGTTGTAAGTGAGCATAAATCATGGTGGTCTTTATGTCCTTATGACCTAGCCAATCTTTAATTAACAGAAGTGGTACTCCTCTTTGTGCAAGCCTTGAGCCACAGGTATGTCGGCATAAATGTAGAGTGTAATACTTTTTATCTGCATAACCTAATTCTTCTCTAGCGTTTTGCCATATATAATTAAGCCAAGGATAATCAACATCAAATAATTTATCAGTATCATCACAACATTCATAATAAGGTTTTAAAACTTCTTGTACTCTATCTGTCATAGGTACAGCTACAGCTTGTTCATTCTTTCTTTCGTTAAAATTTATTTGATTATTTTGATAATCAACAAATCTTTTTTCTAATCCTAAAAACTCGTTTACTCTACACCCTATGTCTATCAAACAAGCAACTATATCTCTAGCCTTTTTTTGTTCATTATCTGATAAATACCAAAGCAATTTTTTTTCCATATCTTTAGTTAAGTAATGTACCTTCTGTTTCTTCTCCTTCAATCTTCTTGGGAAAGAAACATCTTTAATAAAACCATCTTCAACCATTTCATCTAAGACAGTTTTGAGATAGCCTACCTTTGTGTTGGTTACTTGCTTAGTATTTTTTCTTGTAAATCTGTGGTAATCCATCAGCTTTTTTATATGCTGTTTAGTAATTTTATTTACTGGTAAATTACCTATAGCTTTGATGTTGTACTTCATAGCTATCAAGAAATTTTCGGCTGAATCTTCTCCGTTATACCTTCTCTTGTAGACAAGGTTAGTTGCTTCGGAAAGCGTAGGCATTTTAGTTTTCATGGTGGTTCATTAAAGGTTTTTTTTAAGGTCATCTACCATATCAAGATAACCTTGTTTGCCAAAGGCAATAAGATCAGGGATTGTATATTCTCTTGTAGTAAATCTATGACTACAAGAGAGACATAACCTACGTCTATAAGTGTAGGGTTTTGTTTCGTTATCCCATTCTTTGTAGATAGTTTTTCTAACTGTCAAGTTAGAGCTACTACAGTTAGGGCATTTCAATCTTTTTCCTCCTTTAAATCATTTTTTAAATGGTCAATATATAAAGTTAATTCTGCCCAAGTATTTTTAGATAATACTTGCTCTAGACTATTATCAAGTCCATCTTGTAAACGAGTTAGATAATAATATTTTTTACCAGAAGTTAACTTCATAAGTCTTCCTCCCAAAATTTAATAAGTTTTTTTAATTCAGCTATACGCTTTTCAGCTACAGCTTTTTTCTCAGCCTTTCGTATGCTGATTTCTTTCAGCATCTTCTGAGTTTCTTCGTTGATCTCTTCCATAAAATTCATTGCTCCTCCTCTTTATACTCAGGATAAAAACGTAGCTTAACCCCTTCTCCTACAAAGTAATCATCTACTTCCCACTCGAAAGGGCAATCATTATCGAGTAGCCACTCGTATAATTTTGATTGGTTCATTGTGGTTCCTCCGTTTTGATTTGGTTAATTGTTTTAATGATTTCTTTTTTGTAACACTCAATAGTTTGATCTACTGAGAGATTGCCCTCTTCATCAGAGGGCGGATAAATAGTAAAGTTACTATCGGTAAGCTTTGCAACCCTATGCAGTATGCAATCAAGCTCCCAAAGCGTAGCAGTTTTTGATCTAGGCATTGTTCTTAAACTCCTTGATAAAGATATACAAGAGAATTACTAAGCATACCCAAACAATTAAAGTAGTCATAACAACTCCAAGCAAACTTCAATGTCTGTAATTTTCATTTTTTAAATCCTCCATAAGTTTTTGAATAAGTTTTTGAATGTATCTACTGTTTTTATCACCTGGTTTGTGATTTTTTTGTAATTCATACAAAGCATCAATAACAACATTTTTTTCTTCTTTCATTAAGTTCATTTTGCCACCTCATAAGTGACGTGTGACATAAGAAAGCCAGCCGAAGAAAAGCGTACCTGATAGCCAAGGCCAAGAAGCTTGTTGTGTTCTTGCTTTGCTTGCTTTAATCCTTTAATAGAGGACTCATCATAAGTCCTATAAATAAATTTAGACATTGTGGTTCTAAGTTAAGGTTTACATTTGAAAGGTTTATGAGCCTTTCAAGGTAGGCTAGAAAGCCCACCTAGAAAGAATCAGTTAAACGACTACGAAATAATAATGGTCGTGATCCCAACCCATGGAAACTATTTTCATGTTTGGGTGATACTCTTTAAATTCCCAAGATTCAATTAAAGCATTTGCTGCTCTTAAAGCGTTTTGTGCTGGCTCAAGTTCATAATCTTTACTAATTGTTTTTGTAAAGGTTTTATCATTCTCACGTTTGTGAGTTGCTTTAATTTTTGCACCTCTATAATCTGTAGCTCCCAAGTATTTAGTTTTGATAACTACACCTCTTAAAGATTCGGGAATAGTAACTGAGTTAAATTTCATGGTTCAATTTGGTTTGTTTGGTTTGTAGAGTCTTAAGGACTCTTTAGAACCTACTTAGTAGGCTCTAAGGAATCATTAAAAACTAATGTCTTCTGGTTTGTCTTGAATTAACTCAAAGTTAAAGCCAAGGATTTTCAAAGCGTTTATATTTCTTTGAGTAAGAGTCTCTTGACCTGTCAAAGTTTGTAAAGCTTTTCTTATTGTGTCATCAATAACATCTACATAAGTTTGACCATAAGCTGATCTAGTAGATACTTTAATTGTTGTTGTCATAGTGTGGTTCTTAGTTTGATTTAATCAGATCGGTTTGAATCTGATAACTCAATGGTTACATTTATCCCTTAACTTTGCAACTACCCTTGACTGACTTCTATTGAGTTCCCTTGTTATCACTACGAATATTTATGTTTACATTCTGTAACAATACCCCCTTACCGATAATAAATACAAATACATAGTCCTAAAAATTAGCCCAAAATCAAGGAAAACCCCCTTGATAATATAAGATATATTATAGAATCCTAGTTATATCAATAGTTTTTATAGAATACATACCTTTTTTCTCTAGATTCTTAGGGTCATAAGGGGTAAAGTCAAAGAATATATATATATTACCCCTTCAAATTTTTGTTCCTAATTTTTTTTGTAGGATACCCTGCAAGCAACAACCAAAGGATAGACACCATACGGAATCTTTAGTGTAATCTTAAGGGTAACCCTTAGTGTGTGAAGAACTCTTTCTCCTATAGGAGGCTTTAATAAGCTCCACTTATGAAACCATCATCAGATACATTAGAATTTCTTATCTGTTGAGGAGTCATCCCCATAGCAGTTTGAGATATGGTGTTATTCATTATGGAACCCCAATTATCAAGGTGTATAGCGAGTAATTCATCTTTACGTTTAGCGATATTAAGGTCTTCAGTTTGAGCCATATAGTCAGTCCAATAAGCAACTGCACCTGCAAGGGAGTCAACAAGGTCATCATGTACCAGGGAACCTCTGTGACGAGAGATACGAGATAGTTGATAGACAAGTTGAAGCTTTAATCTTCTTTCTGGTGTCTCTTGAGGGTTAGAACGGAAGTCTTTTTCGATTACTTTGCGGTCAATTATGAGCCTGTGAGAGTTCATTACAGGTTCTAAGGTGTCGATTATTCTTAGTTCTTTAGTCTTATTGTTTCTAACGTCTTCTAACTGGCATGGGTGAAATCGCATAAGGAAGGGTTTTAGAAGTTCAGCGAACATACCACCGCCAAAGTTTTGTTCAACAAGAATAGTATTAATCTTATTCTCCCTAGCAATCTTACTAATCTTCTCCAGAACGGCATCTGAGTAACCTCCAGAGAGTCCTAAACACTCTGTGACGTATAAATTACCATTAAGCATCTTAACGCAGCTTATAGCGGTCTGATCCTTGCCTTTCCCTGAGGGGTCAACAAACATAACTGACCCTGTATATTCTATGAAGTCACCAAATTCTTGGGCTGGTCGGTAGAATCTATCGCCATTGAAGCCTACACATTGGAGATCTTGGATTACATATTCGGGATTATTGGACCAAATAATTTTTTCTGGTGCAAATTCTTTATTTACAGAAGCAATTACTAGGTCGTTTATCTTTAATGGGTATCTATCTTGGTCAGATAAGGTTGTATCTAGTTGAAACTGTAGATTAAAGCCAGAACGACCATAGGAAGCTTCACGTTCCATCAAATCCTGTGCTGAGAACCTTATAGGGTCTACAGGATCGTTAGGCTTTACAAGCCCTTCTGTAAGCTTTCTGTTGATAATAGGAGCAAGTCTATCTCCATAGTTGTTTTTTAGTTGTGGATATCTAGCAGTCCATATTCTTGTTTCGTATCCTCTTTCTTCCAGCGTAAGGTACACAGAGTTTTCTACTTGTGGTGTACCAAGAAAGGTAATCTTGCCATTTGGTTTCAGTATCGCTTCAAATTCTTTTACAGCTTCACTAAGTTTGTCTCTCATAGGCTGTGTATAGGAGTTGTTAGGAACTTCTACGTCATCAGCGATTACTTCATCTGCTCTAGCTCCTGACATTTGACCTAAGACCCCTCTAGAAGAGCATGAGGGAGCATGATCGGCTTGTGCAGGTTTTACATCAAAACTTACCTTACTGTTTCTCTGGTCATCTCTGGGTATCAAATCAGCAAGTATTGGCATCTCATTGATAAGACGCATGGTAAATGTAGTGAAGTTATCGGCTCTATCTTTACTGGCAGATACAACTAGGAACTTTAGCTGTGGATTCATACGAAGTCTCCACACTACATAGGTAGATGTAATCCAACTCTTACCTACACCACGAAATCCCTGTATGATTTTACGTCTTGCACCATATTGTAGATATTCAGCAATGTCTAACTGAACAGGTGTAGGGTCTGGTAGGTTTAGATGTCTCCAAGTAACAATTAAGAAATATCTAAAGTCTTGTAGTTTTTCTGGTAGTGGTTGCAATTATAGATCAGCTAAAGGTATAGCATCTAGGTCTGGTAAGTTCTCCATAAGCTCTTGCATTGGGTTACTTTCTATAGGAATACACTCAACACCATTATCTTTTAGAAACTGTCTAGCTACGTTTAGATCCCCTGCCTTTGCTTCTCCTGTTTTTATTTTGTCCACTAAAAATTTTGCTAATTCATAGTGCATAGTGTTTAGAATTTCTAAGCTTTTATCCATGATTAGTCTTGTTTTTAAATAATATAATCACTTCTGATCTGTATTGCCAGATAGAAGATACTTTATTTTACCAAAAAAACCTAGTTTTCTAACTTTTTTGTATAGTCTCATACCTTTCTCATAGCGATATAGTTTAGTTTCTATCTCTGATATACGCATTATTGCTGAAGTCAAAAGCAAATCCTGTAACTTGGTGTACTTAACTAGGTCTAAACAGTATGCTCTTACAGCTTCATCAGGCAGTTGTTCTGTTTCACGTTGTTTGATAAGGATTTCAAACTCTATTTCTGGCGGTGGGTTGCCGACAAGTATCTTAAAAAACTCTTTATGGTTCATATCAATTCAACTTAGGAAACAACTGTTGCTCTAACATATCAACAGCACGATCATCTAGCGTGTTAGTAGTTTGTTTGCAGATAGCTCTAAGCAGATCGACTACTAATCTCTTTACAGCAGTTGTAGTAAAGAACTTTAGTAGTATTGGTTTTAAAATTTTGAGCATAATAATGTTGTGTTACTTTCCAAACATACCAATATTTGCTAAGTTTGCCATAGTTACTACTTCTTATGGAAGAACCAGAAGAAAAAGAAGGTACGGATTGGGCTGAACTGTTTGGTCATGCTGTCCGATTTATGATTCTTTGCTGGTCGCTTGCAATGATGACTCTTGGATACATGGACAAGATCCGTAATGATGGAGCTTTTTTAGCTGGCTTGACCAGTGGGGTCCTAGGTTCATACGGTATCTCTGTTAACAAAAAGAAACCTAGTAACACTGCTAAAATAGTGGATAACAAAGACACAAAGGTAGGTATTCAATGAAAAAATTATTAGTGTTATTGTTTTTTGCAAGTCCTACTAGCGTACTAGCTGACATCACTTCATCAATTAGTTCATCAGTAAAACTAGAAGTAGCAGCTCCAGGAACTACAGCAGATCGTATTGGTAATTCATATTCAGTATCGGGTACAGGAGTTACGACAACAGATGGTACAACTGCTGGAAGTCTTGGAGGATTAGGTGCAGCCACTAATGGTGTCAATGCTTATACACCAATTACAGCATCACAATTAACTGACGGAGAAAGCTTCGTTTACACCGTTTCTCACACTACTGGAGATACTATTGCGACATCTCTTACAGTTGGCGAGGTAAGTCCTTTTGGAGACTTAACAAGCACTTCGGGAGGCACAGCTACAAACCTAGCTGGTACCGTTGATAATCATGTTATAACTCTAACAGCAGGTTCAGCAGGTACTACAGCTACAGGTTCTTATGTCACATCTGTAACAGTGGATTAGATATGAGTTATGCGGAAGCTTTTATTACTGTTTTGTATCTATGCTTTACCAGCTAACGCAAATATTGTACCAAATTTTACAACTGGTACAATGTCCAGTACCACTAATACAACAACATCAATTACGGAATCTATTACCAGTAAAGATTATAAAACTGGTTATGAATATACAGTTACAGGAACAGGTGTTAAACATGATGGGGGAAACATGTCACCCAATGCAACTTCAGTTACAGGAACAGTAGGAGGACAAAGTTATACATGGACAGGAGCAGATATGACGACAAAACCAAATTGGACATTAACAAATCCTACATCAGGAGATGCCTTTCAATTTACAGAAACATATTCAGGTCCAGGCCTTCAGAACGTCACAACAATAAATCGCACAATAGAAACGGAATCCGTAGTTACTACTACCTCTGTCTTTCAATAACCCTGTTGCCAACAGGAGTTTTAGCTAACGCTGTAAGTCAGAGTAACAGTGGATCAGTAACTAATCAGAACTGGAATGTAAACAACGGTAGTTTTCATACGAATCAATATGGAGGTGGTGTTGTATGTCAGGGAGCAATGATGACTATTACCCCATTTACTACATTTAATAGTAATTATCGCAAACCTTATCGTGATTTTTACTATACACCTGTATATGACGAAACAGATATTATCGGAGATTTTGACGATGATGGAAACGCTATAGGAGATGGTACACCAGATAATCCAGGTGATATACTTTATTATCAGCAAAATTATTCTGGCACAAACAAAGATAGCTACGCACTTGGAACAGGAATCACATTAAATTTTAGTATCCCATTAGATCGTCAATATACAAAACAGTGCAAGGAAGCAGCCCAAGTACAAAATGATATAAATAAACAAAAATTAAAAAACTTAGAATTAGATTGGCATATGGCCAGATTACGTCATTGCGGAGAGAAAAAAATTGCTGGTATTCAATTTTCAAAATCAAGTCCTTACTATAATTTATGTAAAGATATTGAGATTGTACCGCGTAAAAATCAAGTTATTCCTCATCAACATTCTTTGACTTCCGAGAAGTAATTTTTTTTATTATTTGCTTAACTAAAGGTTTGACAGCATTAACCAAAATCGGAGTAGTAGCAGCGACCAAAGCAATGCCAGCAGCAGTAGCAGAATCCTTGGCTGAAGGAAGATACTGGTCGATGAACTTCGTGTCTTCATACAGTGTTATACACTCCTTCTTATTATCAGACAGTTTATGGCCTACAACACGCTCTAGTTTTTTATCGTTACGAAAATCTCCAACTCTTTGATCTTTATCTCCTGGACATTTTATAAAAAACTCTTTTTCTTTTTTTTTAGGTAATTTAGGTTCTTGAGAAGTAACTTTAGGCTGTTCTTGTTTTGCTTCTTTTTTTTGTTCTTGTTTTGTTTCTACAATCTGTATTCTTCTTCGATCATATAGCATAGGCTCAAACGTAGGCATTGAACCATATGCACAATTCAACATAGTGCCTGTTGGATCATCATTATATAAAGCAGTATTTTTTGGGCTTGCATCTCTGTGATACCTTACACAGCCAGGTATTTTTAAAGATGGAGGTGGTACACTTAATACTTGATAAGGTTTATGTTGAAATGTTTTTATTTCTGGTATAACAATTTTGGGTATTTCCATTAAAGGGGTATAGATGGCCCACTAAATTTTGGTAATTGTTTTGGTATTTCATCTATCATTTTATTTTGCAAATCACCCATGATTTTATTTTTAAGTGTTCTTTCAAATTCTGGTGATTTCATATATTGAATCGCTAGGTACGCACCAACAGACATTGATGCCACCATTAAAAACGAAACAATAGAAAGAACATTTGCTATTTTTTGAAACATAAGAAATTAAGATTCAACCATAGAAGGTTCAGCAGATATTGGAGTAGGTGCTGGTGGAGCTAAAGGCTCACCTCTATCTTCAAGAATTGCTTTGATTTCAGTAAACCTTGTTTTACATTGGTTTTGTATTTCTAAAGCTTGATTATGCTTATCAACTACTTCTTGTAGTTCAGCTTGTAATTGTTCGGTTGTTGGTTTTGTCATAAAATCAAGAAGGTAAATTGTCTTTATCTACTATTAGTTTAGCTTTATATGCAGTTTTTACATCAGTAGTCCAAACTGCGTTACAAATTGCTGAGACTTCTGCTGGTTCTGCTGATAAATCTGTATCTACAAAATCATTAGCGTCATCTGCTGGTGTTGTGCCATCTTCTTTAAATCCTCCTTTTAACCTACCAGCTTGTAATGAATATCTATTAAAAGACCTTGTAATTTCTACGCCATCTTTTTTGATAACGGTTGCCTTACGGACTTGTACCGTTTTGTATTGACCAACGACTTCTATCTTGTCGTATTCCGTTGTTTCTGTAAGTGCCATTAGGATTAATCTCCGATTAAAACAGGTTTAGGCTTAGTTTAAAGACTTAGCTGCGGTCTATAAAATTATTAGTTAGTCATATAAGTGAGTCCAGCAATTAATCTAGTACCATTACCAACTTGGGCCGCTTGTGAAAATTCTGTTCCATTAGAGTTATATGGCATTAAATATGCAAAAGTAGCATTAGGATTAATATATCCACCTGTAGGACATGATGTACCTCCCCAGTTTGGTGAATATCCAACAGCCATTGTACAACCATAATGGTTTGTATTATTTGCTTTATTAAATGGTAAATTACTTAAAACAGCTTCATTAGTTCCACCAGATATACCACTACTTGCAAATATTATATCAACCGAAATAGTTACAATTCTACCTACTTTTACGTAATAGCCAAGTTGATGTACGTAACTTTGTGTTGGATCTGTACCAGTAGCAGTTATAGCAGGTGTGAAATTTCCCTCTTCATAATCTTCTAATCTATTACTATTATTAGGTGAAGGTGCTTGGCTAAAAGGATCATCATGTGGACTAAAGCTTATTGCTTTACCAGCAGGTAGTACTAATCCTCTGTAATCAAAATGTCCTACTTTTCCTGTACCGTTTCCTGTTGAAGTAGAAGCATAAAAAGCAACTTGAGATAAATTACCATTGTTTTCTTTGGCTATATAAGAATGAGCATTAACACTATCTGAAAGTTGTATATAATTAGTAGTTGCACTTGTATGTAATATTAATGTGACATTATCTCCATTAGGATCAGAAATGTCCAATGTACCACTTGGGCTTGCATTATTTATACCAACCCGACCATTAGCTTTAATTCTTAGGTTTTCACTAGTCGTACTAGAAGCACCAGATGACTGTAGAATAATGTCACTATCTACTAAACCGACATAAAATGTATTAGAAGGTGATGCAGTTACAAACTGAACATAAGCTTCATTATTAGTTGAATCTAGTTTAAGAATTGGTGTAGCACCAGCAGCATGGATCAACCTGTCTGGCGATGCGGTTCCAATACCAACCTGACCTGACTTATCAATGCACATTCTTTCTCCAGATCCTACACCTGTATCATGTGTATGAAATGCTAAATAACCTTCACGAGTAGAAGCTGGACCACCAAATTCAACACCACTAAAGCCCGAATTAACGGCTAAATTAGTTGCATTATTAGTTTGACATATACCTATATATCTTGACGCAGTAATGCTATCTCCAGCACGACCTAATTCTATCCCCATTACTGTATCTGTTGCGGCACTTAATTCGAGCAAACTTTGAGGAGTTGATATATTTATACCTATCTTTCCATCGTGACTTAAGTGCATTACACGATTGGTATTTCCACTTGCGTTAGTGGTATGTAAAGCTAAATTAGCTGCTGGAGAACCAGTTGAGTTTTTAACTTTTATATGCCCCTCTGGAGCAGAAAAAGAAAATTGAAGTGCATCTGTACCTAAATTATCTGCTGAAGCAGTAACATGAACCGATCCACCTACTTGTAATCTAGCAACAGGGGACGGGGCATTTATACCAACTTGACCACTTGAATCTATTACAAGTTCAGCTCCGTGACCAGTTTTAGTCAATGCAAGAGCATCAGTATAATAAAGATAATTTACTGTTGAAGTATCTAGTTCCAAAGAAGCACCTTTAATCCCACCATTAGAATCCACACTTCCGCAAGTTAGTGCTTGAGATCCAAAGTTGGGGTTAATTTTACTTCCCGCTATATCAGCACTGGTATTTATATCGGCATTAATGATTTCACCATCTTTAATGCCTTTTTCTGTAATTTGAGTAAGCGTCATAATCTTTTAGTGAAACTAAACTTAGTTTAGAGACTTAGCTGCGGTCTATGCGTTTGTATGATATGTAAAACCGCCTATGAGGTATCTTCCATATTGATCGGTATTATTTGTAGGAGCCACTGAATTACTTCCGCTATAACATTCAAACTTAGTTGTATTTTGTGTCCCGTAGTGCATTATTGGTACATCTCCAACATTATTAACTATTGTATGGTAACCAGTGCTTCCAAAACCATTATGGTTATTAGCAATCGCTTGAATAGTGAAAGGTAAACCACCGACTTCTAATCTCAGACCTGTACCAAAAACAGTTCCTACAGTTGTATTTAACTGTATAAAATAACTAACTTGTACAAGTCTACCGATTTTCACATAATTACCATTTTGAACAGTATAAGTAGGTGATCCACCTGATCCATCATCTATGCCCTGACTTATTGCAGGTAGCCAAGTTCCTGTTTCATAATCATTTAACAAGTTACTTTCTATATTAGTACCACTACCATAGTTATGAAAATTAATTCCATGACCACTAGCAAGTTCTAAATTACCATCTACAAGTTCTACATTTCCACTAGATTTCATAGTCACTGCTGGCTGTAGAGAGCCTACATCAAATTGCAAACTACCTGTATCACCTCTTGCTGTAATGTTTGCTTTATTAGCACTTGATCCAGAGAAAAATTCTAAACCGGTATTATGACTTGCAGAACCTCCTAAAAGTCTAATAAAGGTATGACTATCACCTGATTCAAAGTAGCTTCTAGATGTACCTGATGATTTATAAACATGAAGAGGACCGCTTGGCGAAGCAACACCTATGCCCAACTGACCAGACGAATCTAAGGTCATATTTACAGGTGTCGCAGCATTAAATGGGTCACTGGAAGCAGCAGCACTTGTAGTTCTAAAAACTAGATCTGCTCCTTCATTATCTCCGTCACCTAAAGTTCCAATACTTGCAACAGAATGTCCATCACTAGCAGTAAAATTAATTGTTCCATGTGCGCCTGTAGTATTAGCATCTGTTCTTTGCAATTCAAGCATTGTATTGCCTGATGAGTTTAAAATACTTGTAGTTCCAGATGAATCAATTTTTAATCTAGTTGAACCACCATTATCCCTAAAAATTATTTCATCTTCACTTTCAAGAATTATATCGTCACCTGTAGCTGTAGTTTTAATTATTAAATCTGTACCTGTTGAATTATGTTCAATAGTAGAATCACCACCAGCAGTATGATAAATTCTTAAATCTCCGTCATTACCAAGACGAATATGTTCTTGATTTCCATCTCTGCCTCCGTCACCAACTTGAATATTATTACCATTAGTATCTAAGTTACCGCCTAGTTGTGGTGACGTGTCATCAACAACATCTACGTTTGCAAGTTTTGACCTTGCTATCGCTGCACTACTTGAAACTTTTGCATCAGTAACCGCACCGTCATCTAATTTAATTGTTGTAACTGTGCCATCACTAGGAGTTCCAATACTAACCGAAGATCCAATCGTAATAATAAAGAATGGAGCATTAAGGGCAGGGGGAGCAGCAAATATAATATCAGCACCATCTATAGCAAATCCTTCACTTGGACTTGTACCACTATTAGGTTTTTGAATTACACCATTGACACTGACAAGTAATTGTTGAGCAGTTAGTGGAGGGTTTGATAATGTAAACCTTGTGGCAGTTCCATCAAAAGCTGATTGACCGCCACCTGATCCGCTTGAAGTAGATAATGTATTTATAAAGAAATTTCCAGGTGTTGCTACATCATCCCAAGTACCACTAGCATGAGTACCGTTATATACTTTCATCTTATTATCTGACGTATTAAAATATAAATCTCCGTCTTGACGATTAGCTCCTGATGGTTTTGTTGCAGGGTTAGATGATAAAGGTCCGTAATATCTTTCGTTAAAATTAGAAACTAAAGTATCGGCATTAGCTACACCAGCTTCATCTACTACTAATCTGTGATAAGTGTATTCATTTAAAGTTGAAGTTGTTTCAACTAACATGCCTTTACCAGCAATGGTTGTGCCATGTAAAGATGAATCAATTCCTGTAATTGTTACCGCAGTTCCAGCTGTTGTTGTTGCTCCAATCGAATTTCCAGCAGTACCAGCGTAAGTACCAGAACCGCTACCATCTGCAACTTTTAAACCAGCTGCATTAGCAATAGAAACAATAGTTCCAGCACCATCATTAATATCAGGGTTTGTTGTTGGGAAACTTGTTTCATCAGCTATTGGATGGAATCCACCAACTTCAGTTACAAGTTCAACTATCCTTTCATTAACAGCTTGAGCCGAAGGTAGCTGGTTATCAGTTGCATTTCCAGCAATAGATGTAACTACAGTTTTATTAACTAATAAATTTAATTCTGTTGTAGATGCAGTTAAACCATTAAGTTTATTTAATTCTGATGTACTTCCAGTAAATCCATCAAGTACATTTAATTCATCACCTGTAGCAGTTACGTCTTGACCAGATAAACTTAATGTTCCAGCAACACTAGACGAACCAATTTCAAATTTATTTTTAGCCCTTGCACCACCAAGTATTATTTGGAAATCAATAGCAGCTTCTAATAAAGCACAAGCTTCAGTAGCACTTTTATAGCCACTATCACCCCAGTTATAAGGATCTCCAAGGGATTGTACACCTTGCGTATAAGCACCTCTAGCTAATTGAGGTAATCCAGAACTTGTAGTACCACCAGTACTATCAGTGTGACTTGTGTTATCTGGGTGCGTAAACATTGCACCTTTTTGACCACTTAATACTAAAACTGGTTGAAACGCATTTGGATCATTTGGCCCTGTATTACTTGTATAACTACCACCACCAACAGGAAACCCTTTTCTAGCATTAAAAATTAAATGAGAATGTTTAATTTCAGTATTAGATAAAGTAGAATCATTGCCTGAGATTCCACTATAAGTTCCAGTTCCAAGATTTATATGACCAAATTCGTCACCGTTAGATGTGTTATAGACACCTCCAACTTTAGTGACTCGTGTATAATCAATTAAATGCTGCATTTGCAACATAGGTGTAATATGAAAATTACCAAATGCTCCACCAGCAATACCTTCATTAACATATTTACCAACTTCAAATGTATAATCTTTTGCTACAGATAAAGCATGACTTACATTAGAATTATTAACTTTTCCAAAAGTCGTTGATGATCCATTATGCAATATTGTTGTTTTATCAGTTCTCCAGAACTTATCAATACTGTGACCAGCAAAAGTAGTAGCATCAGAAGTTCCATTAACAGTTAAATTGCCTGTAATAGTTACATGATCATCTATAGTTGTTGTTCCACCAGCAGAATCAATAGTTAGGTTTCCGCTAGATGTATCTATTTCATTAGCATCTGTTACTCCAATCCTAATATTTCCTAAGTTTAAATTTGCTTGGTCAAGATAATAACTACCTTCCTGTCCATCTAATTTATCAGCATCTAAACCAGAACCAGCACCATCTACTTGTACAATCGCTGCTAAAATTTCTGCTGGTGTTTGATCTCCTGTAGCACCATCTTCTATACCATTAATTTTGTCAGTAAATTCTTGAAGACCAAATAATATTTGTTCAGTATTAGTATCTAAATCAGTTTCAGTAAGAACAGAACCATCTTGGAAATCTACTTTTTTAGCACTTATATTAGTATCTCTTCTTATAACAATAGCTGCTCCATTAGCAGGTTCATTACCAGAAGTAAATGTTATTTGAGTACCGCTAGTAAAAGTATAACTAACACCTAAAGCTTGTAATGTTCCATTAACGGTTACATCAACATCAGACTGATCTAAATAATCAAAGCTAATACTATAAGGACCAGCAGTAGAACCAGAACCAGGAGCAGTATGATTAGTAAATGATGTTGCAGTGTTGGTAGCCATAATTAGTTAAGGTTTAAAGGATCAAAGAAACCTGCCTTTTCTGATTCTATCTTACTATTCTTTTTAATCCATGCTTCATAAAATTCACTCATGCCTTTTTTCATGCCAAACTCTCCATCTTTAGTTTGTAAAAATCTTATCGTTCCTAATTTAAAAAACTTTTGATACCTTTTATTAAAAGGTCTATGTAGCCTATCTAATATTTCCATTCTTGCTCTTTTTGATAAAGTTTTGTCTGTTTTTAATCTATTATAATCTTTGCGTATATCTTTGTTTTGGATAAGCTCAAATAACCGATCATATAGCTGGTTGTTGTTATCGTCTGTAACCAAAGACGTAATCCTTTCTAAAGCATTATATTGTACATTATTTAATTCAATGCCACCATCTAAAACTTTTGGCATTTGTGGTATTGGAAATTTAATATCTTCTAAGAAACTATGAACTGGATCATTAAATCTTTCACTACTTTTTATAGGTGTAAAATAGTTTGGTCCAAAACCTTGAGGATATTCAATATACCTTCCTGTTGTAACATCAGTTTTTGCAGGTAATTTACTATTAAAACCAGGTGTACTATTTAATATCTCTCTATTTAAAGTTATTAAAGTCCTTGTTAAAAAATCTTGAACAAGAGGAATTTCAAATCTTTCTTCTACTAAACCAGTTTTTTTATCTATATATTGACTAGATAAGTCACCAGGATATATCTTTTTATCTCTTACAAAATTTCCTCTATATACTTTATTCTTTCCTGTTTCTAAATCTATTGAATCATCTACAATCGTTTGTGTTCTATTTCTATTTATAACCCCACCAAGACCAGCAGGTGTTGGAACAAATCTTAGTCTTAATTGCTTTGCTATCCAATCTGGAGCTTTGTAAGGCACATTATCCATTACTTCAAAAATATTTGATATACCCTCTAAGAAAAATCTTTGTTTAACAAACTCACGGCTTATAGCAGCAATAGCAACTCCAGCGTCTTCAAGTAAAACATCATCTGCATGATGATAAAGTGTACCAATAATACCTGCTGTTGAAATGATAGTTGCGAAAGGATCAAGTCTACTAAGATCAAAATACCATCTTTCTGGCTTACCATCAGCACCTATGACAGGATCACCATTTTCATCATATTTTAAAAATCCTAAAGAATTTGGAAGTTTTCTTTGAAATCTAGGTGATTTATTTAAACTGGATTTGTGATAGCTAGGTCCGTTTAACACAACAGGATGATTAGGATTATCTTCGTCTGCTAGTGCTAATAATGAAAAAGCTGCAAGTATTTGACCTCCTGTTCTAGCTTCTCCTACTGCTCTTGTTCTTGTTGCCCAATCTGTACTTGCTAACTCCTCTTGATATTCTTTAATAAGCTTTGGCAATCCAGGTATTTTTTTAGGATCTTGAAAATAACTTCCTATACCAGTTATAGGGTCTAATCTAATACTTGATTTTGCTAAGTTTACAGGTGTTCCTACAAAGAAATTTATTAATTTAAATGCTGGTAGTTGCATTACCTTTGCTACTGGTCTTGTTGCTTTTTTAAAATATCCTGTTCCTAACTCTCTAGTAAAAGTTCTTTGTGCTGCGTAATCTACAGCCCTTATATATTTTCTTAAAGCTTCAGCTTTTTGTGCAGCAGTTCCCTCAAAAGCATCAATAGAGTCTTCAGTTAAAATTTTTATATGTCTTTCAAATTCTGTTTTTACAAATTTATTTAATTCAGCACCTCGTTTACCTGCTCTCCACCCTTCTTCCCATATATCACCTGTAAGAACGCTTCTAAATGCTGTTTGTTTTACTATTTCATCACCTGCAATCATTGACCTTCTAGGTAATCTAACAGTATGACCAACTGCATTTGTTACTTGTGCAGTTGGGCTATTGCCAGGCATCCTAATTGCATACATATCAGCTACGTCATAATAAAATACTCTTGAAGGGTCTAATATATTTCTATCTTGTTTAAAAGCTTTACCTGCCATTTTTAAAGTATTACGAAGTTGTGTAAACATTGTTATGTATTCTTTTGCAGCCCTTAAGTATGCAGTTTTATCTAAAGGAGCGCCTTGTATTAGTTGATAAGGACCAAGACCCACGTTGAAACCAGCAGTAAGTACGTTTAATATATGAGTTGGAAATCCAGTAAGGACACTATTTATAGCAACTTCATTTGTAACTTTTAAAGTAGCGTTTGCATTTTTAGCAAAACCTTGAGCTTTTGTCATAGGTCTTAGTAGTTCACCTATAGCTTTAGGATTGTTTTCTGCCATGCCAATAGCTCTAAGAAACTTAATCATTTCAACGTGATCTTTTTGTTCTAAAGCTTCTACAATTAATTTTACAGAAGGCAATGCTTGTTCTTCGTCATATCCTTTTATAAATTCTCTTGCTTCTTGTGTAACAGTAGGTCTTTTAACTTTATTTTTTTGTCCTTTTGTTGTTGGTGCTTTTTGTTCATTTATAGAGTCAGCAACTAAACCTTTTAAACCGCCTTCGTCAGGCAATTCAACATCAATAAGTCTTCTTGCTTGTAAAAATCTAGCAGGTCCAGCACTTAATTTTTTATTAGGAATTAGCATTGCAAAATATGGCTGTATTCTTTCACCCATATATTTATAAAGCTCATCAATAGCTGGTGCGTTATTTGCTAGTATTGCATCCTCTAAAGGTTTTACTACGTCAGTTAATTCTTGTGTCAATTTATATTGATACTTTAAAGCTTTTAACATTCTTGCTAATCTTTCTGGATCTGAAAGTGTAGCAGCATCATCATCTAATTTTTTTAAAACTTCTGGTAAAGAAAGATCTTCGACAATTCTTAAAAGTTTTCTGTTAGGTAAAACATCTAAATTCTCTGGTTCTGTTTTCATCATCATATTTAATGAATTTCTAGTAAAATCAATATCTTGCTTTCTAGGTCCAAATAAAACAGCAGTTCTTTCAGTGTCTACAGGCTTAAAATCTCCTTTACCTGTTGGTTGTTGCGTTGGTTCTGGTCTGGATTTTAATTCAGTTTTTTCTTTTAATATGTTTTCCATCTCAGGTTCTATATTAGTTACACCTCTTAAACTTTCAGCGTCATCAATCATTTTTTTATTTAAAACATTAGCCTTTCTTTTTGGATCTGATTTAATGTCATCTAATAAATTTTTTGTTGCATTAAAAAGTCGTTGAGCATCTTCTCCAAGAGCTTTACCTAGTTCACCTCTTTCTTTTACTAAATCAGTTGCTACTTGCACACCTTTTTTAACAACAGGTTTAGTTACTTTTTTCGCAACTTTAAATGCTGCTGGTGCTGCTACCTCAAGACCAAATCCTATTGTTTCACCTAATATTCCACCAACTAAAAGCTGTTTTAATTTGGCTTCAGCAAAACTTTCTTCTTCTGGTGTCTTTGCTTCTAAATAATTAAAAACAGGGTTTCTAAGACTTGGTACTTGATCGTTTATAAAATTAAATAAATTATCATCATAAGCATTAAAAGCAACTGAATCAGCTACCGTACCAACTGCAAAGTTTCTTACATAACGATTTGATAATCCAAACTTTCTTGCTTTTTGAGCAGCTTTAGCAGCATCTTGAGCAGCTTTTAATCCTTTTGCACTCTTGATACCTTTTACAGCTTTTACAGCTTTTGCTGTTTTTGCAGCTTTAATTCCAACAGCAGCTTTATTTAAAACACCATAAGGTAATAAAAATTGTGTTAATGCTTGTGGAATTGTGTAATATAAACTTTGTTCATCTCCTTCGTCTTTTAATCCCATTGATTCAAGGTTAAAAATTTCTGTTCTTGAATAATCTTTTCCTCTTAAATAATTACTTGCACCTACTCCAAAATCAGCTATCTCATTTACAAAAGCAAAAGGAGCCGAAGTTATACCTCTGTATATTTCATCTATATTTCCTGAGTCTTTTAAGTCTTTTAAATTTTGCGCTCTTTTAGCATTAAATTCATTTTTTATTCTTGATCTGTTTTCTAAAATCTCTTCAAAACTTCTTTTATCACCACCAACTAAATTATCAAAAAAATCTATTGTTCTAGCGTATCCTTTGTTTAGATTTTTATCAAACTCTGGAAATAGAGAGTTTTCTTCAAGCTCTTTAAAAAGTTTATCTGTTTCTGATTCTTCGTTAAAGTTGGAATTTGTCATTGTCGTTTTGTTCTATGAATCAATATTACCTTGTTTAGTCTGGTAATACAGCATTAGTTTTCATTTTTTCAGTTGGTATAAAATCTTCATTTGTATTATTGTCTGTATTATTTACTTGGGATCTGTTAGTTCGATTGCCATTTTTGTTAGATTTTACTGTATTGTCTGTATTTATAAAATTGTCGATTAAAATCTGTTGATATGGATTATTAATCAATTCACCAGTAGTTTCATCTTTCAAACCCAACTCTACTGCTTTTTCTGGAGTTATTACTAAATTTGTTTTTAAACCACCCAAACCTTTTGCATTAGGTATAGCTATAAGCATTTTTAATTTTTGAAGATTTATTAATTCCGTAACTCGATCACGAACCGCAAATTTTAATAGTGAAGGATTTTTTATAATATCTTCTCTATTACCAACATCTTCACCTAATTGAGTTATCATTGATGGTATTTGTTCTGTTATTTCTATTTCAAAAGCAGCTAATAATGCTTGAGATTCATAACTATAATTTGCAGCATCAGGTTTAAGTATTTTTTGTATATCATCCATGACTTTATCAATTCCTTCCGTAACTAAATCTCGAATTGTAGTTGCTTCTGTTAAAAGATTTCTTGTTTTGCTTAACTTATCTACGATTTCATCATTATCAGTTAAAGAACTTTTTTCTATTGACATAAACTCTGTCATCATTTCTTGATCGTTTTTAAATAAATTTAAAGACATTGAATATTTAAAATCATTTAATCTTTTTTCAGTTGTAAAATCATCAGTTCTAGCTTGATTATCAATATAAGTTTTATATTTAGGATATTTACTATAAAGCTCTTGAAAAGTGTTTTGTCTTTCAGTGTAATCGTCAATTTCTAATAATTCTTGATACTCTCTATCAATAGATCTTTGTTTTATTTGTTCTTTTAATTTCTCATCAACAGTAAATTGATTACTTATAATTGCATTTGCATCAGTGCGTAAAGCTCCTGATTTTTCTAGCCAATCAGGATGTTGATTTAATTTACGACCTTCACCTAAAGCAACATTTTCTCCAAATAAATCTAATAAATCTTTTGCTTTTTGTGCTGTATTAGGATCTGTAGGATTATTATTAATAAATAACCTTACGCTTGCCATGACGTTATCTAATAAATCATTATTTAAGATTTTCAAATCTTTACCTGAGTAACCGTTCTTAGCAAAACTGTCAGTCAAACTATTTAGAGAAGTAATACCTTCTTCTAAATTTAATTTATATTTATCAATATCCTCTAAATTAATACTATTAGAATATATTAATGCTTTTTCAAAACTAGGTAAAGCATTTTTTATTCTAGGTGCAATTAAAGATCTATTTTGTTCTAAATTTGCTTCTGCTTTTTGTTCTAAATCATATTCATACATTTTTTCACTTAATGCTGTAATTTTAGGCATTAATTTATTTTCAAAAACATCAGCATCTAAACTAGAAATATCACCAACTTCATTACCTAAAGCAGACTGAAACCAATTCTGCCACGCATCAGATTCAACATCAACATCAACTAACCTTTGACCACTTTCAAAAGAATGTGTATTATAATTATTTTTCATTTTTTGTAATAATCCAGCACCAATATTTTCAGCCTTACCTTCTTGAATACCTTGTCTTACAAATAATGAATTACCTTGAATAATTCGACCATATCTGTCACCTAATTTATTTTTTAACCCTTTAGCTACACTCTTATATGCAGCATTATTTTGTGCTAAGTAATCAACTTTTCCAACAATTCTTTCAGTCTCTCTATTTTTTTCTACTTTTGCACCAATAAATTTTTGTAAGTTTGGATTTACTTGTTTTAAAATTTCCGCTAATTGTAATGCTCCTGATTGAGGTATTTCTTGAGGAGCTTGAACATAAGTATCTACAGGATTGTCAAAAACTTGAAATCCACCAGTAAAAGAATCAGTCATAGTTTAAGTCTCAAAAAATGGCAAACTTGATGAAGCTGCTCCCAGTAATGTTGAAGTAAGACCTGGAACTTGTGCGTAAGCCTTATTTACACGACTTTGTGCAACATTCCTACGTTGTCTAAATTGTGCATCTATACCTTGAACTCTTCTACCTGATTGTCTTGCAAAAGATTCAACAGATTGATTTATAGCATTAATTCTATTACCAGTTTTCATTCCTTCATCTCGTAATAATAAATTTAAATTATTACCAAATTGACCACGAGCCTTAGCAGAAGCACCAGCTCTTCTACCTTGCAATGCAATTTGTTGTGCTTTTTGACGCTCAGATGCTTTTGTAGCTTTTAACCTTTCCCCTTCAGCAGTAGTTTGCATACTTCTAGATCTTTCTCCTTCTTGTACATCTTGTAATGCTGTTTCATAAGTTTGGTTTGCTACATCTTGTGCAGCACTTCTCATCGCCAAACCTTGAAATAAACTAAGACCTGTTGCTATTGCTGGTAAAATTGCACACATTTAAGAGATCCTTATAAATTCATAAAATGGTTTGCGTTCTTGTCCATATTCTGCATGATAGCTAACGAATGTAAACCCTAAACATCTTAACCATTTTATAGCAGAATGATTCTCTGCATACACCATATTGTATAGTAATTTATGATTTTTCAACAGATTGTCTACCCAATTTCTACCTTGTCTTATTAATTGTATTCTATATTTTTTATTATCAAACAATTCATCTGTAGCAAGCATCCATATACAGCCTTCGTAAGACACTCCACATAACCCCATAGGTTGATCTTCATCACCAGCAATAGCCATAACTTTTTCTCCAGATAAATATGTAAGACGTAAAGCATCTTCGGGGTCGTATCCTGTTTGATATAAAGCTTCTATTCTGTCCATCTGTCTCATGTTTGCACATACATAATTTAAATCTTTTAAATTTGCTTTTCTTAAATACCCCATTAAGTACGTCTTGATCTTAAATGGAATCTGGCTTCGTACTCTGCACTAGATACAATAGTTGGAAGATGAGTATCATTTTTAATATCAATCTTTACACGATCAGCTCTGCTCATTATAGGAACTTTAAAAGAACCTGACTCTAAAGTGACTCTACCTTGTTTTAGTGAATCTGTACCTAAAGTAGATGTGAATGTATGAGTTGATGTTATGTTGTTATCTGGAGTTACTTCTACTTTTATAAAGCCTGTATCTTCAAATTTCAAATAAAAATGTTTTATTTGCAGTCTGCCTCCTACTATTTCGGCTCCTTGTTGGTTGCCAGATCCTTCTGTCATTCTTTGTGATGAAAATCTATAGTGCATTTCGTAAGGTTCACCAATAATAAATTTTGTATTTCTTAAGTCTCCATTTGCAGTAATAGTATTTGATGTGGTATTTAATCCATTAGCAGATAGAAAAACTGTACCTGCTTTTACGTCAACAGTACGACCAAAAACATCAACCATTGTGTTTGTTTCTCCAGAAGCTAAATCTCTAGCTACAACTTTCATTTGCCTGTCAAAATCAAAAGGGCAAGTTATTGTTGAAAAAAGATCTGTTGAATTGTAAGTAACAGTAACTCCTGCTGTTGCTTCTGTAATTTTACGATCTAAACAAAATTCATAGTTTGAATTAGGTTCTTTAAAATCTGATTCAAAAGGTATTTTTTCTAAACATATTTCAGTAGCACCACTAACTACATCATCTTCAATAACCATAAATAAATCAGTACCAATAAAATCTATATTTTTTATTGAACGCTCACTAGGAAAAGTATAGGTAAACCAAGCATTTAAAAGTTTTTCTCCTTGTCCTCCAAATACCCATTTATTTACATATAGTATATTTGGATTTGTAGCACTTAATAAAACTATAAAATCTTCATTAGTTGATACTGCTATTTTATAAATATCATTTGGTAACAACCTAGGAACGTGTATTGTAATGTTTGCAGCATCTTTTACATCTATACCTTGTTGTGAAATATATTCCCTCACACCACTAAAATTACCTTTTTGCGTGACGTAATAAATTGAACTTCCAGCACCTACAGGAGTTGCTTGGTCACTTGATTCAAATTCAGTTGTTACAATTACGTTTGCACTTTTTGGTGTTAAAGAATCAGAAGAAGACGTAAGATTAAATTGTGTTTGATCTGAAAATAAAATTAATTTTTCTCCCATATTGATTGCATTTTTTAAAATTGCAACTTTTGTATGAGATGCTGCTACATCTATAGGATCTGTATCAACAACTGTTAAAACACTCTCAGGAAAAAAATTAAAGAAATCTGATACTGCTGATAAAATTACATTATCTTTTGCTAAAAAGCCAAGTCTATTTCTAAAGAAAAATACATTATTTATTTGTTCTCCAACGAATGAAGGGTTTTGAGCTGATATCTCATCGCCAGCTATTCTTTCACCCCATTGAGGTAATGTATAAGTCAGGCCAGATAATGTATAGCTATCTCCATCAACTCTTGCAAATCTAAAATTACCATCTGCTTGCCTTACTAAAACATGAGGCATGGTATCGTAATCAAATTTAAATTTAATACCTGCTTCAACTGTTTCTTGCCATTGTCCTTCTTCAAAAGCTCCCCCATTATTAGTCGTAAACTTTACATAGTAATTATCAAAATTTGCTTTTCCATCTCCTAAAACTTCTACGACCATTCCATTGGGAGAAACTGTAGGCAAATCTGTAAACTGTTGTACTGAATTTTTTACAACTGTTATTTGTGTATTACCCTGAGTATCGTTAGCTTCTATAGAAAAATTAGATCCATCGTTTTTCTTAATATGAAGAACAGGTCCATTTCGTGCAATAGTAAAACCAGTTAGAGCAGAATCTAAACTTGATTTAATAGATGTTGCTACTGTTGAAGTACTTAAAGGGTTGTCAGATGAAGTATCCTTAGTGACAGAGTTGCCATCAACTGTAACTGTATAAACAGTTGAATCTGATACTTGGTTGAAGAAAACTATAGCTTGAGTAATAGCTCCAGCAGATAAGGTAGAGTCCATTGCTATTGTTTTAGTTGTATTAACAACAAAAGTAAAATCAGCAATACTGATTGTTTTTATTTGTGATCTTGGATCTGTAGTTGTTAAATAACTTACTCCGTCAGGTTTGTTGACAGTTTTTTCTGTACCATCTATATCAAATACTCTTATATTGTTAGTTGTGAAAATTGCTACATTTCTTTGAGTCTCACTTCTATCAATAGTTATAACGTGTGCATTTCCTATACTTGCTTCGTTTGCTGATCTTGCTATTAAATTAGAAACAAATTGAGATCCAGATCTTTTCTTTAATCCCATCACAGGATCGCTTACTGCGTTGTCTTGTATCTCTGCATGGTCTGGCCTCTTCTGTGAATCAGAAGCTTGTGAAATTCCTCTTAATAAAGTAGGAATTGATCTTGAAATAATAGCCATGACTATCTAATAAGAACATTCGCAGGGGAGTAGGTATCAAAAACACTTGTAAGAGAAGGATCACCTGTAAGAATATTATGATCTCCATTACATAAATCAGTCTCCATTAAAACTGATCTGGCTCTTACTTCGTCTTGTTCTGTATAAGCTCTAAGACCTTGATCTCCAACAACTCTATCTACAAAAACACGAGCTGCTCTAATAGTAATATAGTTTCTTGCTTGTTCAGGTATTTCATTAAAAGCTCTAAAATAAACAATAGTGCATATCAAATCATTATCAAATTCATATTTATTATTTAATCGGTCATACATTTTTAAGCCACGTTGTATCGCATCTATTGAAGGGTGTTGATGTATATTTGGATCTACTCTTAAAACGTCAGTACTTAAGTTAACGTGCTTATTTAAATCTCTTGTCAAAGAAACATCTATTTCAGTATTGAAACTCCAACCTTCACCTTGCACTGCTTTATTAATTTCGTTTAAAGTTTGTTGAGCAAAACGAGCATCTACTGGTAATAAAGTTGAATTATAAAAAGTGTTTTCAGACGGACTACCAGTAAGACTTTGTATTGGTGCTTCTCCTATAGAAGCAAGCATTATATTAATGCTTTCTAATTCAGTTGTTGCAGCTACAATACCCATAATAAAATTTTATTTAAGTTGAAGTTTTTTTCTATTTTTTTTACCCTGCATTTTATAAAACTCTTCTAGTTGTTTTAAGTCTTTTTTAGTTGCCATGCCAGCTTCTTTTTTTGTTTCAAGCTGTGTAATTTTATTTTTAAGAAGAAACATAATTAATTATTTTTCTTAATACTAAGCTCTTTTCTTGTCTTTGTCGATTTTTTCTTTTTCTTTTTTTTTGATGAATGATACATAATTACCTCGCTAATCTATCTTTTAGTCTAAGATTAGACCTGTTTGCCTCTTCCATAGCTTTCTCAGCTTGCTTTTTCATTTTGTCTTTCATTCGTTTCTTCATTTTTTTTTTAAGTTCTCTATCCATAATTTTTCGATAGGAGTCAGCAATGTCCATAATAAAAAAAAGGGTATCTAATAATAAGATACCCTATAAATTGAATTTAAGAAGTATTAAGAAGCAGATAACTTAATAGTAGCTGCTGCCTCTGGTCTTAGGATTCCATGTCCTAGAGCATATTTAGCAACCATTAATGTGCCTTGATACATCGTAGAATAATCATTACCTGTGATTTCAGTAGTCATATCCATGAGTTTTACAGTTCCCACTGCACTCTTATGGAAGACTAATCCAATAGTCTTACTATCATCACCATTGTAAGCGTTATTCTCACCTGATGCTGCTGACCTGTTTGATTGAGGTATGTTGTTTGACTTCAAAATTGGTATGCCAGCAATTTGCTGTACATTACCAGAAGCAAACGAACCATTACCTCCACCTGGGTTAAAGTCAACATTTACAGTTCTTGTAGCAGACTCAGCAAGTTTGTAATATTCAGCAGGTGGTAGCACACAAAAACGATCTGTAGGAGGGATGTCTCTCTCGTCAAATGTTTGTGCAATATCATAGATAGCTGCTGCTATCTCATCACCTGTGACGTTAGCTGAAGCTGTGTTACCAGAAGCAAGAGTCAAAGTAAGTCCACCTGCAATACCTGTAAGTGTTGAAGATGCACGACTCGCTTGAGCAATCATTTTGGCAACATTTTCATC
>VTLG01014540.1_pt1 | contig 43285 bp, 61 predicted proteins | sample 4694571 | NCBI WGS metagenome assembly VTLG01 (sample SAMN12604809, study PRJNA352737) | marine metagenome | biome: ENVO:00000447; feature: ENVO:00000209|ENVO:00000569|ENVO:01000036; material: ENVO:00002151; isolation source: viral sequences binned using virsorter ...
TATCAGGTATAGCAAATTTTACAAACTCATTAATACTTGGACACCAAACTACAGGAACTTTAAGTAGTGCTGATGGTAATACAGGAGTAGGTTATGCAGCAATGGATGCTATTACTTCTGGTGATAACAATGTAGCAGTTGGTTTTGGTTCTTTATCAGCAAATACGTCAGGTGGTAATAATACAGCAGTTGGTAAAGATGCTTTATTAGTAAACACGACAGGTGGAGATAACATAGCTATAGGTAGAGAGGCTTTAGATGCTAATACGACAGCTAGTTATAATGTAGCTGTAGGTTCTAATGCTTTAGGAGCAAATACAACTGGAACTCGTAATACGGCTGTAGGCACTGATATTATGACAGCTAATACTACGGGTGATTATAACGTGGCTATGGGTATGAATGCTCTATACGCTAATACCACAGCAGATAACAACACAGCTATTGGTTATAATTCTTTAACAGCAAATACTACAGGTACAAGTAATGTTGCAGTTGGTGCTTATGCTTTAGACGCTAATACGACAACTTCAAGTAACACAGCAATTGGTCGTGGTGCTTTATCAGCAAGTACATCTGATGCCAATACGGCAGTTGGACACGATGCGTTAGCAGCCTTAACGACAGGTGCTAATAATACTGCAGTTGGTAAAAGTGCTTTAGACACTACTACCACAGGACAACAAAACACAGGGTTGGGTGCTTATGCTTTAGATGCTAATACCACTGGTAGCTATAATACAGCCCTTGGCTATGCTGCTTTAGATGCTAATACCACAGCAGATAATAATACAGCAGTAGGTAAAAGTGCATTAACAGCAAACACGACAGGTTCTGCTAATACTGGAATTGGTTTAAGTGCTTTAGGAGCAAACACTACAGGTATAAACAACATAGCCGTTGGTGCGTATGCGGGTGATGCAAATACAACTGGTCACTATAACGTAGCGTTAGGAACACTGGCTTTAAGTGCTAATACAACTGCCGATGCTAATACAGCAATAGGTACTGAAGCAATGAGTTCAAATACCACAGGTGCTAACAACGTAGCCGTTGGTAAAGGAGCTTTAGGAGCTAACACGACAGGAACACAGTTAGTAGCTGTTGGTAAAGGTGCTTTAGCAACTGCCACTACTGCAAATAATAATACAGCAGTTGGTTATTTGGCTTTAACAGCGAATACTTCAGGCTCAGAAAATACAGCAATGGGCACAGAAACTTTAGACGCTAATACAACAGGGGCTTATAATACAGCCTTTGGTCAGGCTGCTTTAAGTGCTAATACAACAGCTTCATACAATACTGCGGTTGGTAAGGCAGCATTAGGAGCCAACACAACAGGTGCTGAAAATACAGCGATGGGTTATTTAACACTAGATGCTAATACGACAGGTGCTAAAAATACTGGTATAGGTTCTGGATCGTTAGGTGCTAATACTACAGGAAGTTATAATGTAGCTCTTGGTTACGATACTTTATATGCTAATACTACAGCAGATGGTAATATTGCCATAGGTTATCGAGCATTAACAGCAAATACTACAGGATCAGATAATGTTGCCATAGGTTATGACGCTGGATTAGCAACTACAACAGGTACTGACAATACTTTTGTTGGGGATAATGTAGCATCATCAAATACGACAGGTTCAGGTAATGTTGCTATGGGTACAAATGCTTTAATGTCAAATACTACATCAAATGCTAATGTTGCTCTTGGTGTTGAAGCTTTAGAAGATAATACAACAGGGGCTGATAATACAGCAGTTGGTTCAGGTGCTTTAGCTAATAATACTACAGACAGTTATTTAACAGCAGTTGGTTCAGGTGCTTTAAAGTATGTAAATTCAGGTGGTGATGCTACTGCCTTCGGTTATGGTTCTTTAGGTAATGCTAGTAATGATACTGCAAATGGAAATACTGCATTAGGTTATTTATGTTTTAATGCTTTAACAACTGGAAGTGATGGTAATGTTGCAATAGGTAGACAGGCTGGTGCTTCTCATACTACAGCAACTCAAAGCGTATGGATAGGAAAATCAGCAGGTTGGTCAGCTAATGCTAGTCAATGTGTCGCAATAGGTAGAAGAGCAGCTCAAGGAGTAACTACAGGAGCAGGTAATACTGCACTAGGATTCCAGTCTATGTATAGTAGTGTTGGTACAGGGGCTAATAATACTATGGTTGGAGCTTATTGTGGTCAAGCATTTACAGGTAGTAATAATTTCGGTATAGGTTATCAAGCTGCCTATGCTGGTAGTCCGGGAGGTGCACCTGCAGGAGATGATGAAGGATATTTAGGAGATGAGAATATATCAACTATAAATGCTCAAGTAGATATTACTGCAGCTTCAGATAAGAGAGATAAGACGGATGTAGAGTCTTTAGCTCTAGGATTAAATTTTATAAATAAACTAGAACCTGTAACTTATCGTTGGGATAAGAGAGTTAAATATATTGACAAATATAAACTTAGTTTACCTGAGGATGACCCTGATTATATTGATCTTGATGATGTTAAAACTGATGGTACACATACAGAACCACAACTTTGTGCAGGTTTATTAGCACAAGATGTAGAAGAAGTAGAACAAGAATTAGGTTTTGATAAAAAAGATAAAACAGCTTTAGTAACTCAACTTTCAGGTGATGGTAAAGCGTATAGTCTAAATTATGCAAGATTTGTACCGATGTTAATTAAATCAGTACAAGAACTCTCTACTCAAGTAGAAAGTTTAAAAGAAGAAGTAAAAACACTTAAAGAGTAAGGAGAAATAATATGCCAGATTATGGTGGATCAGAAAATTTTACAGTACAGCATGTATTGAATATTATGAATGATAATGTATCTTCTATAGAAGATGTTAATACAAATGGTGCTAACTCAAGATTGATTCCAGTACCACAAACACAGGAAAATGTTAATAAAACTATGCGAATACTAGTTGGTAGTTTGGAAGCAATGTTAGCTTGGAATGGTAAAGATGGTGATGGTAATGATTTACCTCCTAATACACAACCAGATGTTGCAGGTTATAGTGGTGATAAATCATCTTATACAGATGCAATAACTTTAGGTAATACTTATATAACTAATAATTCTTAAAATAAATAAAGGAGAAAAAAAATGGCAGTAACTAAAACACTAACTAAAGCTGTTCCTGCTGAAAAGAACAGTAAGGTTGAAGAGTGGGCTTTAGAAATGACCTATGAAAATGATTCAGAAGGCGATGCTACGTACTATACAAGTACTTTTAGTACTCGTTCAGTAGCAGCCGATGGCGATTTCACAGCTAAAGCTAAAGGTGATTGGACTAAATCCCAAATCGAAGCTTTATGTCCAACTTCACATTGGGATGTTGTGTTTGCTAGTCAGGTTGATTCGGTTATTACAAATCCTGTAATACCACCAACACCTGATGAAAGCTACTCAATCCCATCATAATATAAAGGAGCAACTAAATGGAATTAACACCCTACTTAATGTGGAATGTTCTACTTACGTTGGTGGTTGCTCCTCTATTATACACTATAAGAGGCAATGCCTCAGAAGCAAAACGATTAGATATACTACTCAATAAAACGAGAGAAGAAATGGCAAGAGACTATGTAACCAAAACAGAACTAGAAGGCGATATGGAAAGAGTATTTGCCACTCTAGACAAGATTGAAGAGAAGTTAGATAGACTTTTCGAGGCGAAGTAATATGGCAAAGAAAGAAGAAAAGAAAAGATATCGTAAAGGTGGACCAGCACGTTTAGACATGCGTGAAGGTGGTCGTGTGTCTTTAGCTAAAGGAGGTGGTTCTAGTAGTGGTTCTACAGATAAGTCTCGAAGAGAGGAGAATAAAGAAAAAAGAAAACAAAGAAGAATTGATAGGCGAAATGCTCGAAAATCTAAAACAGGCGAAGAGTCAGGAACTAGAGAGAGTTTACCTACTCCAAAAGATATAGCTGCTGAAAAAGAAGGTTGGTATCCCGGTAAAAATATTGAGGAATGGAGAGAAGGAAGAAAAGAAGATAGAGAACGTCAAAAGGCAGAACAGGAATACCTAGAAAACCCTAATCAAGATAGTCCTTATGGTTATATGGTGACACCACCAGAAACAGATACTGGACCACGAGGTGTTTCTAATATGCCCGGTCCTAGTGGTTTTGATACCTATACTGCTGGACCCGGTTCTAGTCCTCAACAAACTGCTCCCGGAGAACCCGGAATAGGTTCTACTGGTGTGGATGTTAATCCGAATGAACCAACAACACCTCCACCACCTCCTCCACCTCCAAGTGATATAGCCCCTGTAGCACCTCCGGGAGTTCAACCACCAGAAATTGTTGATATTAAAAAACCTGAAGAAGAGATTAAGATTAAAGACCCTGCAAAAGTAGCTGTTGGAGAAGAACTAACTACAACAGAATTAGCTGCTCCTACTAGAACAGAAGCTGCAACAATTCAAGATAAAGATATAACTCCTGAACAAGTTTCAACTGTAGAAGATATTAGTCAAGCACAGGCTCCTAGAGAAGTTACAGGTCAAGAATATACAGCCGAAGAATTAAAAAGAGTTCCAGTATTTGATCCTGCTACAGGAGCAGTAACTGAGAATATGAAAGCTAGTCTAGATGAAAAGGCTTTGACATTCCAAGCTTCAGGTGTAGATTTTACTCAAGAACAAAAAGATAGACCACTATTAGATAGAGTTACAGGTGTTCTTAGTCCAGAAGCGAAAGCTACTGCTGCTAAAGTAGCCGGAACTGATCTTCCAAGATTACTTAGAGCTAAGAAGCAATTACGTAGGGCAGGATTGTCTGAAGAAGAAATTAATCTTATAGGTAGTGATCCAGATACTCTTGAAGCAGAACTTGGAGATTATACAGAAGAACAACGAGGTATGATAGCCGGATTGCCTGATGAAGCTTTAGTAAGTACACAAATGAATACTTTATTAGAAGGTATGGAGTCTGGTGAAATACCTGCTTTTGCTAGACCTGCAGTTGCAGCAGTAAATCAAATGTTAGCTGAAAGAGGTTTGTCAGCTTCAACAGTTGGTAGAGATAACTTATTTAATGCAGTTATTCAAGCAGCTATGCCATTAGCACAATCTAACGCACAATCTATTAAAGAAAGCATCTTTCAACAAAGAGGTATAGAGGCACAAGCAGAGCTACAAAATGCTGAAATGAGACAGCGAACTGCTTTAAGTAATTCTGAGAAAGTGTTTAACATGGATATGGCACAGTTTTCTGCTGATCAGCAAAGAGTAATGAGTCAGTCTAAATTTTTACAGACTACAAGTTTACAAGAAGTTAGTAATGATCAAGCTGCTGTAGTACAGACAGCTATTAATACTGCTCAATTAGATATAGCTAATCTTAATACTCAAGAAAGACTTCAAGTACAGAATGCACAAGCTTTCTTAAATATGGAGATGACTAATTTAGATAGAACACAGCAACAAAGAGCTTTAAACTCACAACAAGAGCAACAGCAAATGTTAAGTAATCAAGCTTCTATAAATGCAGCTAGAAATTTTGCTGCAACTTCACAACAACAAGCTGATCAATTTATGGCAGGACTAGCTGCTAATATTGATCAATTTAATTCACAACAAACAAATGCTATGAAACAATTTAATGCAACTCAAGAGAATGCTGCAGAAGCTAGACGAGCTGGAAGAGAGGCAGATGTTGCGAAGTTTAATGCTGAATTAATTACACGTAATGATCAGTTTAATGCTCAACAAGATTTTGAAGCAAATAAGTGGTTAGCAAATAATGAAGCATTAGTTAAACAGTCTAATATGGATTGGCGTAGAAAAATTAATTTAGCTGATACAGCAGCACTTAATGCTGTGAATATGCAAAACGCTATGAATGCTTATAATGCTGGTGAGAAAGAAATGGACAGACTTTGGCAAACAGCTAGAGATGAAGCTGATTTTGCTTTTAGATCAGCCGAAAATAAAAAACAAAGAGCAACAACTATTATAGCAACTGCAATAGCAAACGAAGGAGACGCAGGTGAGACTTATGATGATGCTGTTTTGTCTTTTATTAAAAGCACAATTACGAACTGGGGTTAATTAACTTTAAAGGAGAAGATAATGGGGTGGTTAAGAAAAAAAGGAAGACAAATTGGTAGAGGAATTAAGAAAGCTTTTAAAGGAGTAGGTAAAGTTTTTAATAAACTTTTTGGAGGACTCTTTAAAAAATTAGGTCCAATAGGGTCTATTGCTTTAATGTTTTTCTTACCGGGAATTGGACAACTTTTTTCACAAGGACTGAGTTGGGTCCAGTCTGGAATTGCTAAATTAGGAACTACAGGTTGGCAAGGAGCTGTTAGAACTGTAGGTGAAACTATTTTTGGACAAGCAGGTTCAGTTACTGGAGCAACATCAACTTTAGCAGGTGGAAAAGCTGCTGCAGGAGGAGTTTCATGGTCACCAACTGCTATCGCAGAAAGAGGACTTCTAGGAAATGTAGGTGCTGTACACAGTACAGTTACAGGAGCTGTTAGTCATGGTCTAAAACAAATTCCAGGTGTTGGTGATGCTTATCAAGGTTTTGAAGATTGGTTAAATCAAACTAGAGCTAGTGTTATGGGCGAAAAAGGAACATCACAAAGATGGCAGAAGCAACAAACAGAATTAGAAAAAAATATCTTAGACGAGAAAACTATAGAGAAGTTAAAAGTAAATGTTGAAACAGCAAATAATTTATCTGCTTCTTTAACAGGAAAACCTACTCCACTACAACTAAAAACTCTTAATCTTGGTGAAACTTCTCAGCTTATGTTAGACGATCATCTTTCTGGAGTACAAGCAAGACAAAATCTTTTATATACTAAAGCAAAAGGAACACCTTTCTTTAGAGATTCTAGATTTACAGTAGATGATCCTTTTGGTGGTCTAAGTCAAACTGGAAAACCTTTACAAATTAGTAATTTTACAAGTGAGCAACAAGCCCTAGATACATTAGGAGCAGAAGGATATGCAAATTTTACTAAAAGATTAGAAGGACAATATGCTAAAGGAAACGTACCATCAAATATTGGTTTTTCTCCTAAAGGAGAGTATGGTACAGGGTCTTTAAGAGCTGTGGGTAGAAGTGCTATAGGTGGTGCAGGAACAACTCTTGCAACTACAGTTGGTGGAACATATATACAAAGTGCTATAGACGCTGGACTTACAGAAACTCCTAGAAGAGGAGTACTTATTTCAGCCGACTCTACTGAAGCTAGTATAAATCAATATAAAGAGAATTTAGCTAGAGGTTTTCGAGATGTAGGTTATCAAGGAAAAGACGATTGGAACTCATTATATCTGTCTCCTTACTATTCACAAGAATTTCAAATATTATCAAATCAATTATATACTGACACTACTCCTACAACATTATCAGTATAAATAAGGGAAAAATATGACAATACAACAACCAGTAGAATTAAACGAGACTGCGATTGAGCAGATGTCTAAGTTTGAAAGACCTATTCCCGGTCAATCTTTAACTAATGACCCAGATAATCCTAAAGCTTGGGAAAGACCACCAGAACATACATCAATCAAAACAGCTATCCCAGATATTTTTAGTTTTTTAGTACAAGAAGAAAACTTTATTAATTTAGTAATGGCTTTAGATAAAAGAGTAGCTGTAGCAGATTTAGCAACTATGATTTTATTTACAGGTTTTCAAGAAGGTAAGTGGAATCCTGATTTAATGTTATTATTATTAGAACCGACAATGTATATGATTATGGCAATGGCAGAGAAAGCTGAAATGGGAGATAATTATGTACTTTATAGAGGGGAAGAACAAGATGATGTTGATCCAGAAAAAGAATTAAAGACTTTACGGAATATGGGAGCTTTAGAAAATTTTAAATTAGATCAAATTTCATCACAAAGCGTACCTACTGAAATTAGAGAAAAAATAGAAAATCTTAATATTCCAGAAAAATTAGAAAGTTTATTACAAAAAACAGAAGAACTTCCAGAAGAAATAGAAGAAGCAGAACAAGAACCTACTGAAAGTTTATTAGCAAGATAATAGGAGAGACAGATGGCATGGTTAGATGATATAATAGGGAAAGCAGGAGAAGACGCTGATTTAGGCTTTGACACCAAAAGCTTACTTTCTTCAAATAAAAAAATAAGACAGAAAGGAAGACAACTTGTAGGTATTAAGATTCTTAAAGATTTTCTAAACAATCGTTATTTAAAACAAGCTAATGATAATTGGTTAGATTTTGAAAATAATTTTATATCTCAAAAAGCTAAAGCTTTACGTGATTGGAATGTAAGAGCTGAAATTGATAAAAGACATCAAGAATATTTAGCTAGACAGAGAAAGGGAGGTTATGAAACTTTATTACCAGTATTTGAAGATATAGCAGGAGAAGGTTGGATTAAGAAGCATGGAGAAAATGCTGTTGATCTTTCAACCGATAATCGTAGAGCTTATAATATGTATAAAAAAATTGAAGGTGAACGTTTATGGAAGAATCATAAATTAGAGTATGGTAATTTTGAGAAAGGACCAACTACTCTCGAAGAATTTACTCAACCTATTAAGACAGCTTATGAAACGGCTGAAAAAAGAAACTTTTCACCTTACAATACGACAGTTGGAGGTAGAATATTAAGAAAAATAAGTCCAAACTTAGAATATAATAATCCAACTGCTATTGAGTATAATACTAAAGTAGCTGAAATGATGGCTAATAAAGAGCTTCCTAATATTAAGGATGATCCTAATTATTCAGGATCAAAAACAGAATTTGGTAGTGTAGATTATCTTAATTTAGTAAATATGAAAGTTCAGATAAAAGAGATTGATCCTCGTTATAATAATATTGATTCCTCAGTAATAGATCAATGGCTTGATACATATCAAAAGGCAAATCCAGATAGTAATTCTGCCGAAGCATTACAATGGTTAGAAGGAGTAAGCAATCAGGATTTAATAACATCAGAAAATATATCAAATGGAATTAAATTTACAAAAGCTAATTCAGTTAAAGAATATATAGAATTAAAACCAGAAGATAGACGAAGGTACGTAATTAGAAATAGTGGAAATATTCCATTATTAATTGAAGGTTTAAATGAACAAGGATTTAGTGTTGAAGCTAGAGCAGTAAGTACCTATGATCCAACACTAGCAGCAAGTGATTCAGAAATTAAAAGTGCAGCCAGAACTCTGGATATGATTCTTGGTGATGATAAAACTAATATATCAGCTAAAGAATTACCTTATCTATATCAACAGATAGCTCAAGCAGCTAAGTACGTAGCTGATCCTAATGATCAGTCTATGAAATATGCTATTGCTTCTCATGCTATTCTAGATAAGTATTACAATCCAAAACATGACTATATAATAGATACAGCCTTAACTAAATATGATATTTATAATGCTAAAGTTTTATTAGGCGATATAGATATAGAAAAAGAAGATAAAAGAACAAATAAAGAAGATTTAGAACGTATTAAAGAATGGCGAGAAGATGCTATTGATCTAGGTAAAGACACTAATTATTTAGAAGACATGAGATTCAGAATGGTTTCTAGTGTTAAACAAGACACTACTATGACTGCAGATCAGCAAATTGATACTGTTCAGTCAATAAATAAAACATTTGAAGTAGACCCTCGAACTAATTTAGGATTTGAAGAAGAAGAAATTACAGACGATAATGCATGGAAATTATTTGGTGATGAAGGTATTCTATTTGATCCAAGTAACCCCCTTGATTATTTTTTATGGGTTCCTGTAGTTGGTATAGGATTTAAAGTAGCACATACAGGTTGGAAAGCCGGTAAAGTAGCTTTAAAAAGTCCTAAGTTTACTAAAGCACTAGAGAAAACTTATGAAAGAGCCGGAGTGTATGTAAGAACTTTAACTGGAAAAGGTAAACAAGTCGGAGGTTTTAAAGACCCTATAACTGGTAAATTTACTACCAAACGAACACATGATATTGAATTAGGAAAAGCATTTTTAATTGGTAAACCGGCAACTGGAAAATTTTCTACTTTTAAAAGAATTATATCAGCCCCTTCTCTTTATGGTGCAGGAGGTATAGCGTATAGTGTAAGTAAAGGTTTACAATTACTCACAGAAGAAGAAACTCCAGACGAAGGATCATTAGAAGAAACGTATAAACGATAATAATTAATATGGGATTTATAAGTAATTTAGCACGACCTCTATACAGAGATGCAGCAAGAGGTCCAAGAGGTTCTAGAAATACTTTAGACTATCTAGAACAAGACCCTAGATTTCAGGAAATATCAGAAAGATTTTTATCTTCTGTAGGAAATCGTTCTGGTAATATTTTTGGTTATCTAAGAGATTCTGATTATAATTTATATTCAGGATTTTCAAGAGCTATGAAGTCTAAGAAATGGACTCCACAACAACAACAAGACTACCGATATTTGCGTAGACGTTTTGATAATGCAGATACAGGTAGTCTTCGTCAATATTTAGCAGCTACAAAAGATATCGGTATTGATATAGCTACTGATCCCACACTTATTCTTGCAACTTTACTAACTCCAGTTACCGGAGGCACAAGTCTTGCAGCTCGTCAAGCATTAGCTACCGGAGCTACAAAGGGATTAAAAAATATAGCTGCTTCGCAAACTAAAAGAGCTGCAGCCGTTACTGGTTTTGAAGGAGCAGCGTGGCTTGGATTAGATAATCATTTCCGACAAGAAACTGAATTAAATACTAAAATAAGAAAAGCTTATTCAGCTCCTGAACTAGTCGGTAGTGCTGCATTAGGTGGTTTAATGGGTGGACTATTAGGAGCAGTAGGACAAAAAGCTGGAATTTATTACAGTAAAAAAGCTAATAAATTTTCTGATGATGCTTATCTTGATGGAGCTGATAGTCAAACACTTTATAATATACGCAAGGCTAAAGATAAGGCACTCGCCACTACTATCGGTAAACCAACAGCAGTATTAAATACTATAGCTAAATATTCTCCAGTAGCAGACGAACTAAGACAATTATTTCGCTATGATGCTGCTAAAACTTTTACTAGTAAAACTACAAAACGCTTAGATTGGAGTTATGGGGAACGTGTTGATCACCTAAGAGGAAATTATAAAGTAAGATATCAGAAAATTATTGATCCTTTATATCGTGAAGGTGAAATGAATCCTATTTATGAACAAGCTATCGTAGCACGGATGCGTGGAGCAGAAGTAAATAATATTGTTAAAGATTTAAAATTAACTAATCAAGAAGGTAAAGTTATTGGAAAAATTTCAGATGATTTAAGAGGTTTTTTTGATGATATTTATAAAGAAGCTTTAGATGCTGGTGTAATTAATCAAAAACAATTTGATGAAAGAGTACTTAATTATTTTCCTAGAAGTTGGAATAGGAAAGCTATTGAAGCTAATCCGGGAGAATTTAGAGAATTATTAGTTACCAGAGGTGTTGTTGATGAAGCCAATGTTGATAATGTTATATCTGGAATGCTTAATAAACAAAATGAATTATTTTCTTCACATGCTAACTTAATAACACAACGAAGAATATTTGAAAACTTAAACGATAATGATTTTACAAAGTTTTTAAATAATGATTTACACGCTGTTTCAACTAAATATTTTCTTGAAGCAGCTAGAGTTATAGAACGTAAAAAAGCTTTTGGTTTAGTTGATGAAGTTCCTGTATCTGTAGTTAGAGTTGGACAAACTAAAACAGAGAAGACTAAAAAAATTAAAGCTAAAAGAAAGTATGGTTGGCGTGAAGCTACTGATGCAGAAGTAGAAAAAATTATTAAAACCGAAGATATGCTTTTAATGCATAGAGCTACAACTGAAGAAGAATTTATTAGTCGTTGGTTAAATCCTATTAATAGAGAAATGGTAGAAAGACGAGGAAAAGGATTAACAAAAGGCGAAAGAAATAATATTGTTAATTTATATAGATCAATAACTGGACAAGTAGACTATTTTGATAGTGATATTACACAAGGTTTATATGATGCTACTAAAATATCTCAAGCTATGGCTCACTTACCTTTAGCCACAGTTTCTAGTTTAACTGAGATTATGATTCCTCTTACTCGTTCTAGACCTGACGATGCTTTTAAAAGTATTAGAAGCTCTATTATGGACTACCATAAACATTTTACAGAGGATATGAGAACTCTATTAAAAGATAAACATGGTATGAAAGAACCTGAAATTATAAGAGAAATGAATAGAGTATTTTTAGCTGTAGATGAAGCATTAGCTGATAGAATAGAAAGTTTAGCTGGAGAAGGAATGCAAAATGAGACAGTAAGGAAAATAGGTAGAGGATTCTTTAAACTAAATCTATTAACTGATTGGACACGTTTCGTACAACTTACTAGTTTTAATATTGGTAAAGATATTATTAGAAGAAATTTAAAAAATATTGATAAGGCTATTAAAGGAGGAAAATCTCTTGATAAGATGTCACGAGGTAAACTCGGCAGATACAAAGAAGAATTATTTGAATTAGGTATTGATGTTGAAAAGGGTTTGAAGTGGACTAATATTAAAGATGAGAGTCTTAAACTTACTGATCCTTTTTATGATGATATTTTAAAAGGAGCAGGTCGTTTTACTAATGAAGTTATTTTAAATCCTTCTAGAGAAAAAGCTTTAAAACCAATTATACAATCAAATCCTAAATTTGATATTTTATTTCAGTTTTTAGGCTATCCAACAGCTTTTAGTAATACAGTATTAAAAAATGCTGCTCGTTCTATAATTCGTGATCCTTATACTAATGCTCCTCGTGTTTTAGCCGGTGGTATTATAATGACAAACATGGCAATGGCTTTAAATTATTGGAGAAGTACAGAAGCTCAAAGAAAACTAGTTAAAAACGACAGACAAGCCATTATTGAAGGGGTACAACGTGTTGGAGCACTTGGTCCTATGGAACATGCTTATCGTTTTTCAGAATCTTTACAATATAGTAAGAGTCCTGTAGCTTCTGCAGCTTTATTAGGTGGACCAATTTGGGAAGACGCTATAGGAGCAGTAGCTTTTAAAAGAGGTTTGGCTGAAATATTAACACGTAACTTACCGGGTTATGGAGCTAGAGGATTGTTAGAAAAAGTAACTGGTGCTAAACTTGATAATCCTGTACTTAGAGGAGCTAAAAAGTTTGATAAAGCAGCTTTAGAAGCTATAGGAGTTAGGCAACCACCAAAGACAGGATTAGAAATAGATACTTCTATTAGATACGCAGAAGGTGGTAGAGTTGGTTATGCTGAAGGCTATGAAGTAAAAAATGTACCCTTTGCTAAAGAAGAACCAGAAGAACGTGTTAATCCTTACACCGGAGAACCTTATACAGCTATTTATAAGAAGCCTAAGATTAATATTAATAATGTATAAAGAATTTTTACATCATTTAGAACACAGAGAAGGTAACGTAGACCATGTTTACCTTGACTCATTAGGTAAACCTACTTGTGGTGTTGGACATCTTTTAACAGAAACAGAATGCAGGATGTATGATGTAGGTGAAGAAGTTGCACAACATATAAGAGATAGTTGGCTTGAACAAGACGCACAAAAAGCATGGAATGCTGCAGCCCAGCAAGTACAAGATTTGAATATAGAGAAGCCAGAATTTATAGTAGCTTTAGGCTCTGTAAATTTTCAGCTCGGCACACATTGGATAAATAAATTTCCTTCGGCTTATAAAGCCTTACGAAATAAAGACTATGATGAGGCGATTAAACAAGTCTCAACAGGGTCTGGTAAGGATGGTCAGTCTCGTTGGATGGAACAGACTCCAGTAAGAGTAAAAGATTTTATAGAAGCTATTGACAAATTAAAATAAGGTACTATAATGGTACTATATACAGAAGAACAATTAGAAAAGTGTTATAGGCAATACTGCCTACATCAAGTAAAGAAAGATTTTCCCTTTATGAAATTGGAAGATTTTAGATTGATGTTTGAAGATATAATGGTAGTAGTCTATAGCGAAAACGAATAGGTATAACATGGCTTTTCCACTTGAGATGGTTACAATGCTAGGCTCTACTGTTATGTCTGGAGTAATGAGCATGATTTCGCAGTCTTTAAAAGCGAAACAAGAGCATCAAAAATTACTTCTAGCCAGAGCAGAGTTTCAAGCAGAAACTTACAGAGCTGCAAGAGAGTATGATAATACTGGCTTTCAGTGGACACGAAGAATTATTGCAATCTTAGCAGTAGTATCAATCATAGTATTACCAAAAGTAATAGCTATGATTTATCCAGAGATAACTGTTACTGTCGGATATACAGAATTTAGACCGGGATTTTTATTTATACCTGAAAAGGAATCAATGAGATGGATAGCTTTTCATGGATTAGTAATTACTCCATTAGATACTAACCTAGTAAGTGCTATAATTGGTATGTATTTTGGTGGTAGTTTAGTAAAACGATAAGAGGAGAGCACATGGAATTAATAGGATTTATACTCCTTCTGGTTGTAGTAGGGCTTTTAGTCTACACACAAAAACCAGAATGGGTTAAAAAGATTTTAGGTTTCTTTAAGAAGTCTAAATAATTAGTGCTTAGATAGCTTTCGAGTATCTAGGTTTTTTATAACTCGCTTAATAATAAGGAGAAAAGAAATGGTTATTAAAAATAACTTGGTGGATTTTTATTCACCCTCATTTGCATCTATGTTTGTTGGATTTGATAGGTTGTTCGACAGCTTATCAAGGGCTACTGAAGTAACAGTACCTACTTATCCACCTACCAATGTGAGTAGAGATGGAGAAAACTACACTATCGAAATGGCTCTAGCAGGGCTAGACGATAACGACATAGACGTTGAAGTACAGGAAAATACTTTAACAATAATGCACGAATCGTCTGAAACAAAGGAGGAAGGCAAACTCTTCAAAGGAATTGCCCAACGCTCTTTCAGACGACAATTTAAGTTGGCTGATGACATTGAAGTTGTTGGTGCTACTTTGAAGAATGGTCTTCTATGTATTAACTTAACTAGGTTTATTCCAGATGAGAAGAAACCTAAAAAAATTAAGATTGAATCATAGATGAAATCAGTTTCGGAATGGCAGAACGATTGTACAACACGAAGACGGAGAATGAGAAAGGGAAGGAGGATGAGAGATACGGACTTAGCCGTGCTGATAGGCGTAGGCTTATTATGCGTATTCTCGTCATTTACCTTATCATAGACACTATCGTACATATAGTAATTTAATTTATTGAAATCGCAATGGAGAAGTGTAGGATAACTACGCTTAAAAATTAGTGAAAGAGAAAACTATTAAAGATATAATCGAAAAAAGTCACCGATACTGGCACAAAAAAGGTGATAATTCCCAAGACGATAACTGTTATAAAGGTTGGTTTTGGGATTACACCACAAAAAAATTAGTTCGATGGCACGAATTGACAGGAGAAAACACACACAATGAAGAAGAGGATACTAGCATTACTGGCTGTTAGTTTATTTACAGGGTTAGGTTACGCAGAACAAACAGGAAACTGTACGGCAGGTACAGAACATTGCGAACAGAATAGTTTGACTACAACTAATACTACCACAACTACCAATACCAATACCAATACTAACACAAATAATAATACAAACAATAATACAAATACTAACACCAACACCAATACAAATACTAATAATAATACTAATACAAACACAAGTACTAACACGAATGTAAATACCAATACATCCACTAATACTAACAATAATACAACTACTAGTACGGCTACTAATACAAATGTAAATACATCTAATGCTACAAACACATCAAATAATACTAACGTTAATACTTCTACAAATGTTAACACTTCTACCAGTACTGCTACATCGAATGTTACCTCTAATGTAACTTCTAATGTAACTAATAATAGTAATGTAAATAATACAACTAATTCAACTTCTAATAATACTAATAATAATAATAATACAAACGTAAATACTTCTACTAGTAACAACACAAATACAAATAATTCAACCAGTACTTCTAATAATACTAATACTAATACCAATGTAAATAATTCTACATCGAACAATACAAATGTAAATAAGAATGAAAGTACATCTGATTCAAATGTAACAACCGACAATACGAATAGAAACGAAAATAATTCAACTTCAGATAATACTAATAGAAATATAAATCAAAGTAATTCAACACAAACTATTAAACAGGAGATAACTAGTAAAGCTCCCCCAGCTTCAGCAATCGCCCCAAGTATTATGTCATACTCACAAGATTTATGTACTACTGGAAGGTCAGGAGCTTTTCAAGGACAACTTATAGGTTTTTCAGCCGGAAGAACTGTAAGAGACGAGAACTGTGAACGGTTAAAACTTTCCAAGTATCTATACGATACAGGTATGAAAGTAGCAGCAGTAGGAATACTTTGCCAAGACCCTCGTGTTTTTAAAGCAATGATTCATGCCGGAACTCCCTGTCCTTACGAAGGAAAAGTAGGTAAGGAAGCTGCTGTTGGATGGGCAGAAAACAAAGAAGACCGACCAGACTATGAAGAATATAAAAAGAAATTTGTAAGTAAATGTCGAGGTACAAGAGGGGAAAGTGGTATGAAAAAATCTAAGATTACTTGTGTTAAAGAATTTAATAATAACTAGTTTATTACTTTTTGGTAATATATTAGGTGCTGCTTATGTCTATGAGGCTGACCAAGACCTATTTGATTTAACAGGCGAATCAGGTACTACTAACCTTAACGCAAGTGATGATTATTTATCAGTTCCATTTGCATTAGATCATACTTTTACATTTTATGGAGAAGATTTCACATCAGCTAGAATGGCGACTAATGGTTGCCTTCACTTTGGATTACCAACTAGTGGTATAGGCTACAATGATTATTGTGGTGATTACACACCTGACCCATTACCACACACAACCTATACTCTATATGCTTTCTATACAGACCTGATAAGAGATTCAGGGTCTAAGATGTTAGGTAAAAATTTTACTGACAAGTCTGTCTTTGGTTGGTATAATCTTAGAGAATATAATCGTTCTAATACTGATAATAGTTTTGAAGTTATACTCTGGAAGGCAGATGATAGTTTTGAATTTAGATATGGTGCTTTAAATATAAAAAACCACGATGTATTAATAGGAGAACAAGGAGACACCAACGAAGTTTATACTTATCTTTATTATGATGAATGTAATACAGGCACAACTAATTCTAGTTCATGTGTAAGTACGGATTGGAATAATTCTACATTTAATACTTTACTAGAAAATGGTGGTAGTTTATATGGAGTAGGGAGTGGTAATGCACTAGATTGTAGTAACCCTTTAAACGACCAAGCGTGTTCAGGGTATGCTGCAGCCTATTTAACGCAACAATGTGGCTTAGACTCGCTTTATAGTACCTCCTGTCCGTTGTATTGGGATGCTTATGACGATCTACAATGTAGTCTAGACCCTCAATACGCACCTTTTTGTGCCGGATATACACAAGAAGCTTCTGTAGCTTACTATGATCCAGATGAATATGAGTATGATTATGGTTATGAAGATGAGTACTCGGAAGATAACTATGGTTACGAGTACGAAGATGAGTATTTTACAGACAGTTGTATAGATGATCCTTCATATTGTTATGACGATGATCCATATAACGGAATGGAATTTACTGATGAAGAATGGTACGAGATAGATTTAGAAGAGTTTGGTCAGGAACAAGTAGATGAATGGTACGGAACAGATGTAGTATTTAATGAGGAAGGTTTGATAGAATGGGAGACTTCTCCTTTAGAAACTTGGGAAGAATTAGATGAACATATGGATGCTTATGATGAATTTGTAGAATTAAATTTTTATGAAGACGATCCATTAGCATTAGAGACCTATGAAGATGAAATCTTTATAGCCTATGAAGAACACTATGATGTAGATTATGATATAGTCTACGACATTATAGGGGAAGAGGAAGAGTTTATAGAACTCTTTGAGTTTAATACAATCATAACAGAGGATATCGAATATGAAGAAGAAGATAACTACTTGGTTTTTGAAAACGAAGAAGAGCTTGATGAATGGTTTGAAGAAGAGATGGAAGAATCTCAAGAAACTATTGAAGAGCAAGTGGCTGAAGTTGAAGAAGAAACCTTTGAAGAAGAAACCATCGAAGAAATCTACGAAGAACTAGAAGAAGAGTGGATCGCAGAAGCAGACGAAGAAGAAGCAGTACTAGAAGACTTAGAAGAAGTCGAACTAGTTGGCACTGTCGAAAGAGAAGAGGGTAGTTCGATGGATATGGAGACTGCCTTAAGTGTAGTAGCTAGTACTGTTCAAGCTGCAACAGCAAGTGTGAGTGGTACAACATCAGGTACATCTATTCATGCCACAGGTAACACAGTTGCTTCTGGTGGTAGTGGAAGTAGTACAGGAACGACTACTACAACTGCTGTAGCTAGTTCAGTATCTAGTGGTGGTGTAAGTACTAGTAGTTCTCCAAGTATATCAGCACAAGTGTCGGCTGCTGCTATACAAACACAGAATATTTTAAGCACTATACCTGATACTACCATGACTACTACTAGTTCTGTTGTAGACACAGGTACTGTTGTTGAAACAGATACCAGTACTAGTGTTGCTAGTGTTTCAACTGATGATACTAATGTAAGTACTTCATCTAGTTCAGTAGATACTTCTACAACCACTATGGAAACTTCAGAAGTTTCTACACAAGTAGCAGTTGTTGAAGTGCAGGTACAGGACATGCAGGGTCAGATAGATAATGCAGTAGTTGATGCAGGTACAGCTTCTGAAGCTGACCAAATAGCTGATCAAATTATTGCTCAAAATATTCAGAGTCAACAACAAGAAGCTGAAACTTATCAACAAGAGACAGGACAATATGGAGATCAATCTACTTTAGTAGCTTACTTAGGTTACAATGCAGGATTTACAGACTACTATGGTAGGATTATTCCTAGAAAAGATGATTGGTATGAGCCTAGAGTTATATATGCTGATGCTTATATAGGTGATAATATAGCTGCCTTCTATCAATTAGCAGGAGACAGTTTAAACACACTACAAAAATTAAAGGATTTGCAACCAACTCTGTAAATGCCTAAGAATAAAACACCTAAGAAAGAACTAATCTATTCTAAAAAACAGAAACGATATATAGAGAAGGAGAATAAAAATGGCAGACAAAACAATAATTATAAATACGGATGATGCCGAAGAAGAAGAACCTCAACAGCCTACGTGGTACAACACAGCAGAAGGCTTTGATAAGTGGAGAGTGTTTCCAAGACTACTAATTACTTTGTATGGGTATGCTTTTTATATGACAACTGATTGGTTCATGGCTTTACCTGATCCAACTAATGCTCAGAGTGCTTTTGTATCAGTAATTGTAGGTGCAGGAGCAGCTTGGTTTGGTTTGTATGTCGGTGGTGGAAACAGTACTAAATAGAGGAACTATTATGAAAAAATTATTATTATTATTATTCCTAACCCCTTGTGTATACGCAGGATCATTTGACATTGGTGGTAAGGTTGAAGATAAAGCTAATCAGTTTACTGCAAGTTTAGATAATTCGTGGGAAGTAGGGAAATTTGAAAGAGATGTTGAATTTAATTATCGTTATAAGGATGCTAATGATATACGAACTAAGAATAGTGGTTTAATAGCATTCAAACGAAGACTTACCTTTCAACCAAAACAGTATGTATTTAGTTTAACTAGGTATGACTACAATGAATTTAGAGATATTAAATACAGAACTCAGGTTGGTCTTGGTTATGGTTACAAGATTTTAAGAACTGAAAAAATTAAAATGAGTAATGAATTTTCTATAGGCTTTATGAAAAATAATGTAGGTAACGAAGTTTATGCTAGAAATAGTGTTTGGTTCTTTTATAAAGTAGCAGATAAAGTAAACTTTACTAATAAGTTTTTATACGAAGCAAGTGATGTTCCTTTACTTAGGAACGAAACTGCACTTAATTTTATGCTAACTGATAAATTAAAGTTAGGTATTAGTAATATTTATACTGAAGACCCTCACGATGATAATGTATTAAGTTTTAATGTAGGAGTTTTATTTTAACACAGGAGATAATTATGGAATGGTTTAAATCAAAAGCAGGACAAGTAATAGCTTTAGTAACTATTGTAAGCACATTGGCAGGATTTGGATATGCAGGAGCAGGTTATGTTAATAGGCTTGAAAACCTAGAAACAAAAGTAACTGGTATAGCTACAACTAAATCAGGGCTTCAAGATATTGAGAAGAGATTTGAAACAATTAATACTTCAATAACTTATATTAATAAATCTATTGATGAAGGGATTAATATTTCTTTAAGAACACAAGCATCCTCTGTTAATTCTTTAAAGGCACAGATAGAAGGATTATCCGTAGCTGTTAGAGAATTAGAAAAAGATGTAGCTAAATTAGAAGATAGTAATAGTAACCCTCTAGCTAAATAGCTCTTGCTTCTCTCTGTAAAAATTCATGCAGAGGTTCTAATTTAGTTTTAGCACGGGATATTAAAGTAGCTAATAACATTGCTTCTTCTTTAGTAAATAAACTATCTATATCTTTTTCCGGAACAAAACTTAGTTCGGAAACTATTTGATTTTTTGAATTTAATAGCAACTTAAAACTTATTAAGTTTGCTTCTGTTTTGTTTTTATTCTTCCTTGTTTTCATTTTTTATATCCATAAAATTAACAGTACTTTGTTTTCCTCTAAGACCGGCTTTCATGTACGCAGTTGCTCTACCTTCAAAGAAGTTCTGGTGTTCTACACCTAGTACTTCATCAAGCCAAGATAAAGGGTTATCTCTCTGATCAAAGTTAGTTTTAAGTCCTAACTGTAGTAATCTCCTATCAGCTATATAACGATTGTACGCATACATATCCTTCTTAGTAAGCCCCTGCATGTCTCCCATTTCAAAAACGAGGTCGAGGAACTTGTCCTCTAACTCAACCATTTCTCTACATATTTGGTAGATTTCTTTCTTGAATTTATCTGTCCATATATCCAAGTTTTCTTTTATAAATTCTCTAAACAACTGTGTCATAGCTTCAACGTGTAATGATTCATCACGTATAGAGTATGTCACTATCTGCCCCATACCCTTCATCTTTCCAAATCTAGGAAAGTTTAACAGGATTGCAAAGCTGCTAAAGAGTTGTAGTCCTTCTGTAAATGCTGAATAGACGGCTAGTGTCTTAGCAATAGCCTGTTTATTTTTACGAGTAGGTTTAAAATCTTTTATATAATCATGCTTGTTAGCCATCTCTTCATACTCTGAGAAAGCTTTATATTCTATTTCAGGCATACCTACTGTATCTAGTAAAAGACTGTAGGCATGTTGATGTATTGACTCCATGTTAGCAAAAGCTGTCATCATCATACGAGCTTCCGGCTTTTTAAATATAGGCATAAATTTATCTATATACCCTGAACCTACATCTACATCTGACTGTGTGAATAGCCTAAAGATTTGAGTCAATAAATTCTTGTCGGAATCTGACAAGTCTTGCCAATCTTTGACATCGGTGTGTAAAGGCACAGATTCAGGTAACCAATGCATTTGGTTTTGTTCTACATACTTATCAAACATCCAATGATGATCGAAAGGTTTGTAGTAGTCTCTATTTTTTAGTAGGCTCATTCTCTTCCTCCACTTTTTTTGAATACTTATCTAACAACCATATCCAATTTCTTTTAATATATTCTTCATAGGTTAAAGCATTACTATGTAAGGTTTTATTCTCGTCACAATGGTCCAACCACATACGACTACAGAAACTTTTGAAGTTAGCCATTAGAAATTGTCCAGTAAACATTCTAATTTCTCTTTAGCATCTGCTAAATTTGTCATTAGTTTATCCATTGATTCTATTATGTGTGGGTGTTCTGCTACACCTACACTAGCTTCAAAGTAATTTTCTAATTCAGCTTTAGCTATCGCTATATCAGCTTCATACTTTCTTTTCAAAGCTTCAAATCTATTTTCTTGTCTTGTATCTTTACTCATTATTTTCTCCTTCTTGTGGTTCTGTATCCCACACATTTAAGTTAGCTGCAACAGTTCTACGTTCTCCCTTACCAAAGAAAGGATAAACCATGTGTTGCATCCATGAGGGGAACATTAATTGTCTACCTACTCTTGGTTGTATTGCAGCTGATTGTGGTGGTCTTAATCTTTGGGCATTCATTATTTCATTACGACCATAAGTGAAAGCTAAGAAGCCATCACAAGCTCCTGAATCATTATATAATGAATACAGTCCGTCATTGCTTTGCTCATGTTCACCTAACTTACCAATCTGTTTGGGTACTTTAGTCCATGTAGTACACGAGATACCTGTAAGTGTCTTAGTACCATGATCATGTATAGGATTGTAATCCCCTTCATAACTATGAACTGACCATAGTTCGTCTATATCCACTACTTTATTATTAAAGTGGTGTCCTGTTACATCACCAAAAGCTTGTAAATAGATTACTCCCATAGTTGTAATAAATTTATAATAGTCTTCTAATAGTTTATCGTTATGATCCATTAGTAACTGTTCGCCTTGATGAATCTGCCCTACTAAAGTATGAGATAAAGACTTTCTATCTTTATCTTTTTTATAAACATTTAGATAAGTATTCAAATCTTGTATTATCTTCTTCGGTAACTGACATTCCATCATAAGTACAGCAGGTAAGGTATGTACCTGTAAGTTTATTTCTTCTGCATCAAATTCCATATTATCCCTCGCAACTTAAACAGTCAACATCTTCTAACTTAACTCTAGGTATTTTTATATTTACATTCTCGGCAGACCTAGCTGCATCCGATCTAAAGTAATACAAAGATTTAAGTTTATTCATAGCATACCAATGTACATCATTAACATACTGTAGGTAATCGTCATGCACTTCCTGTGGCTCTGTAGCTTTAGGCATGGTAAAGAATAGATTAACACTTTGGCTCTGACAGATATACTCCTGTCGCATGTGTGCATGTTCTACTAGGTATATCTGATTAATCTCTGGAGCAGTTTTAAATATCTCCTTCTCCTTATCATCTAATATATCTAAGTGTTGTACAGAACCATTTGATCCTGCTATATCTTTCCATACCTTTTCTCGTTCTTCTACATTAAGTCCTTTCTTTCTTAACAGCTTATCTAAATATCTATTCCTAACTTGGTAAGAACCGGATAAAGTTTTGTGCGTATATACGTTAGCACGATATGGTTCAATACTAGGGGAAGTATTACCACATATAATACTAGAACTGGCATTAGGAGCAACAGCCAACAAATGAGCATTCCTCCTATTACTACCGTGTATATCAGGAGCTTCCCCACGTTCTTCAGAAAGTCTTTTAGTAGCTGCCAATGCTTTAGATTTGATGTGCGAAAACATGACATGGTTATTGCTAGTTGACTGTAAGCTTTGAAACGGAAGTCCTTTACTTTGGAGATAAGCATGAAAGCCCATCGTTCCAAGACCCAACGACCTCTCTCTATAAGCCGAATAAGCTGCTTTAACCAATCCTTCTTTTTCTTTTCTAACATAATTTTTAAACCTCTTAAAGTTTGCATTGTATCCACCTAATCCTGAAGTATCTACAATCGCTTCGATAAAATGTTCTAACACATTATCAAGCATAGTTATTAAATCATCTATGAACTGTTCATTCTTCTTCCATTTGTCAAAGTGTTCTAAGTTTACACTAGATAAACAACACACAGCAGTTCGTTCTTCATTAGTAGGTAATACTATTTCAGAACATAAGTTACTTTGATTAATTCTTAGTCCTAAATCTTTTTGTTCTTGTGGTAAGGATTCATTACATCTGTCAATGTTAATCATGTACGGTTCGCCTGTCTCAGCTCTAGTATGTAATAATTGCCACCACAATTCTCTAGCATTAACTATTTTAACAGCTTCCTTAGACTTAGGATCAATTAATCTCCATTCATCATCATTCTTAACGGCTTCTAAAAATTCATCAGTTATATTAACTGCATTATGAATGTTCAAACATTTTCTATGTATGTCGCCACCGGATTCTTTTCTCATGTTAATAAATTCTTCAATCTCTGGATGATCTATATCTGAGTAAGCTGCATAACTTCCTCGTCTGGTAATACCTTGATTAAAGGCTAACATTTCAGAATCTACTACATGCATGAATGGTATTGATCCAGTAGAACGACTACCGTGCCTAGTTGCAACACCATTACTGCGAACACTTCCCCAATATCCACCAATACCTCCACCCGAACTCGCCAACCATATGTTCTCGTCATAATGATCAGATAAACCCCTCCTACTATCAGGTACATAATTGAGAAAGCAGCTAATAGGTAAGCCACGAGTGGTTCCTCCGTTAGAAAGTATAGGGGTACTAAACATAAACCAACAATCAGATGAATACTGATAGAGTCTTTGGGCAAGATCAAAATCAGTTTCTCCTTTATACGTTGCTCCAAATACACTAGACCTTGCAAAAGCTTCTTGAGCATGACTTTCTTTCTCCCATAAATATCTATCTTTTAATGTATCTAAACTAAACTTATCTAGTTTAGAATCCTTATCGTAATTTATTTCAATTCCTAAGTATGACTTAGTTCCTACTTTATCCGTTATCATAATGACCTTCCTTGTCTCCTATGTAATAAGCTATAACAGCATAGTGAATAAGCTTTAATAAATCAACTTGATTTCTTCCTTCTTTTTTACCATATCTCATAGCATACTTCATTATATTACCCATACAAAACCCTTCTCCGTGTCCTGCATCAATAATAAGATCAGTTGCTTGATACTTACCATCGGCATAGTGTTCCTTATAAGTACCATCAATGTAGCCTTTTGCTACCTCTAATATAATATCTTCGTGAAATTTGTAATCCATATATCTCCTTAATGTATTTGTATATCTTTAGGTATTCCAGTTGCACGTAACTCTAATTCGTCTTCTGCTAACTCCACTAACTTCATAATAACATCTGTGTCTACTTCTGATAATTCATGTCCTGAAAAAATAAAACTACCAGTAACTAATATTAATTCTTCTAATGATATTTTATTAAGTTCTATATCTTTAGACATTTTCTAAATCCTTTAGTGTAATACTTTCAATAGTCTTACGAGTTAATTTATTAATCTTTTTAATCCTTTGAGAAAACCACCGTAAAGTGTACGCAGAAACTCTAAGTTGTTTATTAGCATAGATGTGAGTCTGATCTGGAACATATTCTTGTATATTTTTAATATCAACTTTCTTTGCTTCCTCTTCTGACACAACACTTCTTAACCATTCAAGCATTAGTAGTTTTGCGTGTCTTCTTATTCGCTTTGCTTTTCTTAAATTCATTTGTAATTTCCTTTACTTTTGGTTTCTTAGCAACCTTAGTTAAATAGGTAAGACCTTTGGCATATTGAAATACTCTAAGACCTTTTCCTTCATTTGACTCTTTATGGCACTCTAATTTATGACGACAGAAAATACACCCTCTAGGTAGTTTCATATTACCCGACTGTCCTTCTGGAATTGGGTGGTAACACAACTCTGGAGGTGCTTTCTTTAATAAAGACTTCTTTACTGTATCTATTTTAGTCTCTATGTTAGGCTTGTCAAGTTCTTCTGGTAAATAAAGTGCTAATTCTCCACTTTCTTTATTCATAGCTAAGAAGCCACCACCAGAAGTACCATGACCTGCTTCATATCCTGCCAGTTGAGCAAGATAACCAAAGGTGTCGTCTTCTCTTAGTGTACCATCCTTAAACTTTTTGAAGGCATAGCCTGACGCAGTTTTAATATCTATTACTTCGCCATCGATAATACAATCCATATGACCTTCAATTCCCTTTACTTTAACAGCTTTTTGTTCATCAGATACGGAATGTCCAGCAAGTCTTACCAATAACAATATTACTTCTTCAAGCATATGACCATAAAGAAACTTAATAAATGTAGCCGGTGGCATAGCCTGTGGTTCAGTTTTAGATTTAAGGTCATACCATAGTTGTCTATTGGGTCTGCCTATATTAGACATTCTTAAAGAAGCTGAACTTCTCGGTAATGGAGTAGACCAATGACGTAATACATCTTTCATAGACTCTCCGAATTGTTCTATAACTTCCTCTGACAAGTCGAGTGATTTACCTTCTCCTAATGCAGATAGTTTCTTGTAGATGTCATCTACTAATGTGTTTAATTTTTTCATGTAAGTCCTTTTTGATGTTGTTTTAAATATTTAATAGCACGATCTAGAATTTTAGTATCATCTTTAAACCCACCCAAAGCTCTATTGCAAGTATGACACAACCACCCTCTGAATGTCTTACTTTCGTGGCAATGATCTATAACCCAAGACCCATTTCTTTTATTACCTAATCCGTTCACCTTATCCTTTGTTCCTTTACAAATAGGGCATATGTAGCCCTCTTTTGGCATTCCATATTGTTCTTTTAATATTAACCTAACCTTACTCAACTCATTATTACATTTCTTACATTCAGGTCTTAAAAAATTACCACCTGATGCCGGACTAAAGTTACTTAAAGGTAATTTAGTATCACACTTTATACATATTTTACCATCTTCAAAAACTAAATCAGAATGATCGTCTTCAAAAAAATCTTGTTGTTTAATGTGTTTCACTCCAATTATCTCCTACTTTGTATTCCCCATCCATTGGACAGCGAAGATTAAAATGTTCTCCTGCTTTGATAATGCTATCAACAGCAAGTCTCCCTACATGATCTGCAACAGTTTCACAAGCTTCTATCTGCCACTCGTCATGAATATTAGCTACAATTTTAACATCATGAGTTTGTAATTTTAATTCATTATTTAAAATTACTAAAGCTTGTTTCATAACGATAGCTCCACCACCTTGAAGCAAAGTATTTAAAGCAGCATGAGGATGTCTTATTAATATTTTACGACCATCTATTCCTTTTATATATCCTCTTTTTGCTGCTCTTCCAACTTGATCTTTAAGATTTTTAAATGTTGGTGTATTATCAAGAAATTGTTGTCGTAATCTTTTACCATCTGCTCTGCTTCCTCCAACCAGAGAGCCAAGTCTTTCGTCTCCTGCGTTGTATATTGTGGCATAGATGAAAGTTTTACTCTGATCTCTTGATTCAAGTCCTGCAGCTTTTTGATTAGCTGTGTGGATGTCTCCGTTAATAATTTCATTTATATATTCCTCGTCTTTCATATAATGTGCTAACATTCTCAACTCTAATTGAGAGGCATCAACACCTACTAATTTATAACCTTCATCTACAATCCAACAGGAACGACACTCTTCCCCATAAGAACTATGAATACTAGGAACTTGAGCCATATTTGGATTTCTATGGCTCATTCTACCTGTAATTGCTCCTGTTGAAATTACAAACCCATGTACTCTTTCGTCTTCTTCAACTGCATCAACCCAAGATTCAATTTGGGCAATTCTTTTTTGTAATAAAAGAAACTCGGCTATTAATTTAGCTTCGGGTATATCTTTTATTCTAGAAAGAACTGCTTCATCTACTATAGGTTGTCCTGTAGGAGTGAAGTTCTTAGGTTTCCAACCAAACTCTTGTAAGTATTCTCCTATTTGTTTGCGTGAACCTAAGTTAAAGTCTTGTAAAGATTTTCTCATAAAAGGTTTCATATCGCCTGTTAATTTTATTTCTGCATACTCATATTCAGTTAATCCTGATTTAGAAAGTGTTCCGTCTTTTTTAAGTTTAGGTGTAACAAGTTTTTCATCAACCCATCTAGGTTTAAAAACTTTATGAACCTCGTCTTCTACTTCCTTCATTCTCTCCTGTAGTTTAGATAACAGCATGACGGCTTTTTCCATATCAAACTTAAAACCTTTTAATTGTTGTTGCTGTAATATTTCTGCAACTTGATGTTCTAAAAGAATACTCTCCTTAGAAAATCCTTTAGCTTCCTCACGTAAAGTATTGAATAACATCTTATTTAATTGTACATCTTTAATACAATAATTCATCATTTCATCTGAATAATTTAAGAAGTCAGGCTGTTGAGATTTATGAAATCCTATTCTGTAACCCCATGTTTCTAAACTATGACCACCTTCACGATTCGGTTTAAGTAATCGTGAAAGTAATAATGTATCTATAATTTTATTAGGAGATAATTTTGTATCTGTTAGTTTTTCAATTACTGGAATATCAAAACCAACTATATTATGTCCAATTAAAGTGTCTGCTTCAGATAAAAATTTCACACCTTTATTTATTTCATCAGGTTTGAATTTATAAATATTATCGTGTTCGTCAATAGCTACAATACAATGTATTTTAGTAGCCTTGAGGTCGTCTGTCTCAACATCAAATACTAATTCCATTAGAAAGGTACTCCATCTTCTTCATTTAATAAATCAGAATAGTCTTCCTCTGACATTCTGCCTGTTTTTGGATCATAAATTAAGGCTGTAGCTAATCCAACATCCCCTGTGTATCTAGACTTTAAAACTCTTAATTTAGTAGTACGAGATTCTAATTCATCTTCGGCTTGTTGGTTGCGTTCTAAGGCAATAACACAGTCACTTAGTTGAGCTATAGAATTGCTACCTCTAAGATGGGATAAACTAACAGTTACTCCGTTCTCATGTCCTTTATCTCCACTAACTCTTCTTAAATGTGAAACTAATATAATTCCTGCTCCTGTTTCTTCTACTAAGCTACGAAGTCTAGTCATTATATTATCAATCGCCCTTCGTTCATCTCCTTCTGATGTAGCCGAAACAAGCATATGTAAGTGATCTACTATAACCCATCTACAATCACAGCCAACTATTAAATATCTTAACTTAGAAAATATATCATCAATATCGTTAGTTCCAAAATGGGCATGAACAAATACTCTGTCATCTCCAAATACTTTTTGATACATTTCTTTTAATGTTTCTTGATCAAAATCCTCTCTAATTTGATCAACATACAACCTAGCATCTGCCTCAATAGATAAGATTCCATCTACTGTTCGTTGCCACGATTCTTCTAAAGCTATAACACCTACATTATCTTCTGTTTTGTGTATCAACCAATTCTCTAGCTCTCTAGTAAAACTAGATTTACCTAGTCCAGTACCACCACAAACTGTCAGTAACTCTCTCTGTCTCAAGCCATAAAGTTTTTTGTTCAATCCGGCATAAGGATAAGGCACACTTTCTAATATTTCCCTATCAAAAAACTCTTCTTGTTTCTCTGATACTCTTATAATACCACTAGGAGTGAATAACTTAGAATCCCACCAAGCTCTTGTAAACTCTTGATAAAGCTTTTTTCTAAGCATTTCATTAGCATCTTTGAAACCATTTGGCAGAGTTAATATCTTAGCTTTTCCCGGTTTAATAATAGAAGCAACTTTACGAGAAGCTTCCTCTCCTGCTTTATCTTTATCAAAACAGATAACTATATTGTCAAAGCTTTCTAGATATTCTATGCTTTCTTTAACATCCCTAACTGCTGATGAAGCTCCTCGTTTAATTGAAACAACTGCCCATTTACTCCCAAGTAATTCATAGGCAGCCATAGCGTCACATTCTCCTTCAACTAATGTAACATATTTACCACCTTCTTTGAATACATTTTGACCAAACAGACCAGTTCCTGTAAATGATCCATTAACAGAAAACTTTTTATCTCTTATGTATCTTATTTTAGTTGCTGTAACTTCGTTGTTAATGTAAAAAGGATAGATATGCTGTGCTATGGCTCCATCATTACCGTATATAACCTTTACACCATACTTCTGTGCAGTTTCTTTAGCTATTCCCCTATCTGAAAGAGGAGCAAACAATCCACCATGAGCATTTAAAGCTGTAGTATCTGTCATTTCTTCTCCTATAACATTATCATCATATTTAATATACCAAGTATTACAACTAAAACATTTAGCCGATCCGTCTGCATTAATAGATACAGCATCGCTACTGTTGCATGATTTACAAGGCAGTCTGTGTTTTATAAATTTACTTTGTTTCATATATTCCCTAATAAAAGAGGGAGCAGATTGCCCACTCCCTCAGTTTCGACAAGAGAAGTTTTACCTTCTCGGCACACACATCTACTCTGAATCTTCGTCAGACTCAGAACTAGATTCTTCTTCCCCATTTATAGGGGTAGGTTCACTATCTTCATTAACAATGTCTACAATTCTATTAGAAAAGAAGTTAATACCTGCTTGGATTTCTTCCAAGTCTAAAACGATATTAGCTTTCTTCTGATTCAATCGTTGCAATCTACCAAAGATTCCTCTTGCTTCTTCAGGTAAATCATCTACAGATATTTGCACATCGTCAATCGTGATAGAAGGTTTTTGTTCTACAGTTTCTTCTGCCATTAGAACTCACTCCCATCTTCATTAAAGCCTAGCTCTGCTCCGTCTGGAGTTCTACCTTCATATTCTACAAGTTCTAATACTTGCATAGCTTGAAAGTCTAAGCTCTTACCAGTTTTACCGGCATATTCCCAATCATAAGGGTTAAATTGTATTTTAACCTTTGAGCCATTACCGATAAGCTCGTCTAATGGTTTTTTATCTGCATCAAACAGCTTTGGAGCCTGTCTAATCATACCATTTGGACCATTAACTTTTCTTTTAATGACTAATGCTGGTCCTTCTTCCATGTCACGAATAGAGCAACCTTCGGCTCTATATTTTTCGGCTGTATCTTGATCAACTACAAGATTAACCTGATATACTGGCTCGTATCGAGTATTGGGTGTAGTTACACTTGCCCAATAAGCAAGTCCTTCTTCTATTGCCATACGTTTCTCCTTTTTTGGCTTGTTAAAGTCTGTCAGCTTTCATTGTAACCGATGAGGACATCATCTGTCAAGCAAATTCTCAAGAAATTTTTGCATACCAGACTGTTCATATGCAAAAACAGATACTATATAATAAGGACTACTTGGAGTATGATGTACTTCATGTATGTCTTTATTACTATAAATAGTTTCATAGTTATCTATAATAAATTCTTCCCAAGATTTATACTGTTCTTTAGTTAAAGCGAACTTTCTAATTTCTTTCAAAGCTATTGTGTCTTCAAAGTTATTTATCATTTCTAATCCTATATTTGTAAGTTTCGCTGTTCCATTCTAAGTCAAGCAATTCTATTAAATCACACTTAACTTTTTCTAATTTATTAACATCACTTAACCATAAGTCTTGACATTCCCTAATAGTATCTGAAATATTATCTAGGGCATGTACTCTCTTAATAAGACCATTAGTTTCTTCTGGTGTTAGTTCAATAGTTGTTTTAGTTTTTAAATGTTTTGTTTTCATTATATTTTCTCTATCCTTGCAATTTCACAATCTTCTGGATCATTATCAGATATAAAATCATCACTATAAGAAAAGTTATATTCTCCAGATTCAAAAGTTTTTCTGGCTTCTTCTTCATTTGTAGCTACAACATGATAGATTTCCATTCGCTGACCTTCTCTAAAGATTTCTATCTCCCACTCTGTTTCATTACCATAAAGACCTTCCCACTTCTCAACTCTATCAAATCTAAAGTTCCTGTCTTCCTGTTTAGAAGTATCATAGCCTGTAAAGCCTGTGAAATCCGAATAAAATTTCGTTGGTGTCACAGTTCTATTAGTTACAATACCACCCTCTGCTTTGTATTCAAAGCGAACTTGAAGGTTTTTAGTGATACCTTCAATCACATCGTTTCTCATATGTACTATATCAGTCATATCTTTTCTCCTTTTAAAATTTCTCTTTAAATTCTCTTCTGCCTATGTACTTACCAGCTTCATACTTGTAAATAGGTTTAGCAATCACAAAAGGATTACTTCTTTTACCTACCCATTTAAAATGGAATGAAGCCATGATAGGTGTAACATTAGAAGCCCAATGTTGTATCACTATATCTTTTCTTTCACAATAAGCTTTAATCTCTTCCTTACTATCTGCTGATAGGTAATGATAATTACATGCCCTATCTACTGCCTTTGCAAAATGATTCATCTATCGTAGAAGGCTCTCTTCTGTGCCTTGTATAGCCTACCTCGTTTATTCCTTTTCCAAATCTCTATCGTTCCATCTTTGAAATGATAAGTTATCTTACCATTATTAGCTTCGACAGCAGATACTTTATCCTTCTCTTGTTGTTCTCTGTAAAGAGCATGTGCGTCATACTCTGTCATTATCAACTCTCCACATAACAGGCTCTCGACTATCAACCAACTTATGAAGTTCTAATTCAACTTCTTTATCTGTTGGGTACTCGTCAAGTTCTAATTCTATTAATACTCTTATCATAACTTCCACTCCCATTTGAATAATTTACACCTATCTTCCTTGCCCTCTATATGCTGGACTTCCTGTTCCACCTTTAAGTTTTTTACTTCTTTTTTTATGTTTGTTTCTAACTCTAGTGTTCCGTGAGTTTCCGATTGAGGTATGTTTATATCTATGCCTACTTTCATTTCTTATTACCTCTCTTAATCCTCTAGCTTTTCTCAATTTTACAACCCTCTCTCATTAAATATTTTCTTCGCATATCTTTCTGCAAAGAACTCTAATTTATTTCCTTCAAGACCTTTCTTAATCCCTTCTTCAAGCCCTTCTTCATAAAGTCTTTCCATTACTTCTTCGTTCCAATGATTACTCATACTGCCCTCGATTTATTTAACTGTCAAGGTATAAATACCTTTCTTATATTCTGTATAAGAAGGCTCTCTTGACATACCATGTTTGATTGCTACTCTAAAGACATGGATAATATCCATATCTAAAAAGTCTCTATATTCTTTTTTACTTTCAGACCAATACTTATGATCTCTATACATATCACAAGGTATAGTTCTTCCTTCGGCTTCTATTATTTTTAATACTTCTTCTACTTTCATATTGCCCTCGCTTCTATTTCTTCTGCACTTACATTATCACAACAATCATCACACCAAGTATCACTACCACTATCATCTTGAACCTCGTCAAATTCATCTACATAAACTTGCCAAACTAGATTAGTTCCTTTACATGCAGAACATCTAAATCTTTTTTGTCTTTTCATACTGCCCTCGCTTCTATTAAATCAATTACAAAACCAGAAGAATCCTTCTTAGCTTTGCCCTTCGCTTTAAGACCAACCACCACATTCGGTTCATCTAAAAATCTCATGTCGTGTTCATCTCCATCAATTACTTTAACATCTTTGAACATAGAAGGCAAGAGATTTCTGAACACGACTGCCTTGTTGTTCGGAACTGTATCAAATAGCTTTGAGTATTTCTCATTAGCTTCGGAGTAACTCCAAGTTAAATGATAGTTTGTTATGCCCTCAACCTTTCTAGTAGGTATCTTGGTGTAATCATAGAACTGTACTTGTGGAAACATCTCAAAGACTGTCTTGCCTTTGTACTCTTGGTGTTCCCATTGAATATCCGAAGTGCCATTCAATCTAAGACATGGAAGTTTATCTAACTTAGCACACTCTTTTATAAACTTGTTGATGTCCTCAACCAGTTGAGACATAAAGGTTTCATATTCATCAAGAAATAGTAAAGTCTTTCTAATCCTAGCCTTCTGAATGCTAGGAATAAAACCACCTCGACCTGCTGTATTCAAACAACCTTCTTCACACTTAGCAATCTTAGCATAAGGACAAACAGTTCTCTTGCCGTCTGCTAGATTACTAGGAGCTAGATACATAATCCTATTAAAGTATTTGTTCTGTATCTTATTACTTTTGTCTATCTTAGGACTGCCTTGTGATAATAATTTATATGTTGGCATTAGTTTTCTCCTCTATTAAAAAAGTGCATGGCTAGACGTGGTATTCCAACAGTTCTTATCCCACAGTAAACCGGCTTCTGAAATCTCTAGCCATGCTTAAAAGTGTGTGGCTAATACTAGGTAGGTCGTTGCGTTGAGCTATATCCCTACATTTTCTCACTTCGCACACATTCTTAGCCACACTTAAAAAGTGTGTGACTATGTGCTTCATATATCTAGTTTCTGCTGTAATTAAGAGCATACTTGGAAACGTAGGCTTCCGTTTAAATATACCTTGCAACATAGCCACACTATACAAGCTAATGAATTAATATCGATTGTTAAATTCTCATCTAGCTTATAATACTATTAAAAAGTGTGTGACTAAGGTTAGTCGCCTGAGTATTATACTAACATTCGTATACTTAGCACTTAGCCACACTAATAGTTTTCTAGTTCCGAAGTAACTACTAACTCCTTCAACAGCATCATAACTATCGGATTTTATAGTGCCTGTCAACACTTTAACAAGTTTTCAGTTATCTTATTTATATCGGTATGAACTGTGCGTCTTAGGCAAAAGACCGATAGCTCTTGAGCAGTTATTTAGTAATTGTAAATATATAACTACCTTCTTGTTCTGGATTTTGATATAAAGAATATCTACCTCTAGCATACTTTGCAACTCCACCAGCTATTCTATGTTTATCTATTTCGTCAAGAACAAACCAATCTCCAGCTTTCATACTACCTACAAGGTCTCTATAAAAAGACTGTGGTACAGTTTTTCTAGGTGGAGCTTTTTGATCTGTAATTACTTGAATGTCAGGAACTATAAAACTTTTCCTAACTCTTGTTTTTGCTTTAGTATTTATTTCTCGTACTGTTTGTGCCATAATTTTGTCCTCTATTATGTTGTTAAAAAATCTTGGGTTTTTTATAGAGAACCCTAACTCTTTTCATGCCACTTGTATTAACATAAAGTGTTCATTAGTTATTATTATTAAGGTATGTTTTAAAAACTGCCTTCTATTATAATGTCCTTTTCAAATGTTAATCTCGAAGTGACTTTAAAAATCATGCTAGTTTTGAAAAGGAACTAGCAAAACCTTCTGTTTAGCTATTGGAGATAGCTTTATTTTTAGTAAAACCTAAGTATATTCTACCTAAATTAAATACTCTGTAATAATTTGTTCTGTAACTATTCCAATAACTTCTAGCTTCTCTGACAACTGCCTTAATAGTTACTACATGAGAATTTAAAAACCTCACATGAATAAATCTACCATTAGCTTCGTTTTCAGTTCTAGTGCTAGTAATGTTTAAAATTTTCATATTTTTTCCTTTTTAAAATTTTAAAGAATTAAACAAAAAAGATTATAAAAAATAATAAAAACAGTTAAACTGTTTTATTAAAACTTTATAATCTTTAAAACTATAAAGAGATTTAAGACTGTAAAGCCTTAAACCTCTCCATGCTTTACAGTTTACCACGACTGACGAAATCCTGTCAAGTTTTGACACTATAGTATAGAATATGTTATACTAGAGAGGTTTTTCAGTTAAACCATATTTTAACCACCACTGATTAGGTAGTTTAAATTTACCTGTCTTTGCTTGATTTTTAAATAAAGCATCACTTCTTGCATCAGCTATCCAATTCTTTCTAGCTAATTCTTTAAATGTTCTTAATGTTAATCTCTTGATATGCGTATTTGATCTTAACATAACCCATTTTCTACCTACTTTAACAGAATAAAATCTAGTACCATAGATAAAAGCTAAACGAGTATAAAAATAATCGCCACTTTTTGGATTTAATAATCGTTCCTGTCTTGTATCAGATATCCAATCTATTAATTGTTCCATTAAAAATCTCCTTTAGCTACTTGAAAACAAGTTAAACCCCTTGCTCTCCACATATCTACAACAGACTGTCTATCATCAAAGATGATTAAATTATCTTCATTAACACCATTAACCATTTCAGTTTTAATTAATTTATCTAACATTTCAGACTTAACTATAGAATCTTCTCTATAATCTTTGTCGGCTCTAAGAAATAATTGATTAGATGTTTGTCTATAAAAACGAGTCCATAATTTATAATTCTCGTCTAAATCTGTAGCTTCATTTTTAATAAGTTTAAATATTTTATCAAGAGAATATTCTTCCCCAAAAGTAGCATGAAGTATTTGTACTACAGTAATTTCTCTAAGTTTTTCACTTCTACCAGAAAAGTAATAAACTCTATTTTTAAAATGACCTACATCAAATTCAGTTACATCATCATAAGTTTCTTCTTCAAATTTACTCCAACGAATATTCTCTATTAAACTTATAAGATTATTAAGTTGTTTGTTAACAGTATCATATTTGATATTATCTTCAAAACTTTTCCAATCCTTCTTATCTCCTTCAACAAAGTGCCTTCTATGGTCTATGTTCATAAGAGTTCCATCTATATCACAGATAAAATCCATACCTTGAGTTGCTTTACCCATTATTTAACCCCCTTCCTAGATAAGATTTTTAAATTCCCTTTGTCATCTTCTAAAATTCTTTCATGTTTAGTAACAGAATATCCCTGTTCAGTATAAACAACCTGTTGAGCCACAAGTTTACCATTTTTCTTAGTAGATGATATTACTTTTCTTTTAGCATTTTCCACACTCATTCCCCTTTTAATTTAATTAATAATTCTATAAGTTCATTAAAACTAACATAGTTATAAACTTTAATTTCGTCATCAACAGTAACCCAAGTACCTACTTCAACTGATTTATTTCTAACAGAATCAGTACCTCTTTTTTGCTGAATAGAAATAGTCCTACCATTATCAAGTTTAAAATGAATACCTTTATCGTAAATAGACTCCATAAGTCTTTGGTTTTCTTCTTCCTTATTCATAATTACTCCAAAGGTATTAAATAATCACAGTCAAACGCATTGCTTCCTAGAACATTATGCTTCCCAGATAATCTAAATGGTTGCCTAGTTATCGGAGCAAAATAAGATAATAATTCACTATTAGTGAAATCATCTGTTATCTCGCTAACTTTGGCAACATAGTATTCATTTTCAGTATCTAAATTATACTTTTCTGCCAACTCAACACATTTTTTAAATGTTAATTTATTAGGAGCTTTTTCGACTGTATAATCTGGTCTATCTTCTCCTACATATTTTTTTGGTAAATAATACATATTTATCATTTTCTTAATCTCCAAAAGTTAAACAAACTAGCAAGGTCTTTCCTCGCCTTTTTACAGTTTGAGGCATGGGAAAAATTTTGTCAAGCCTTTTTTTCTCTTTAAGTAATGCGGATTATAATAACTAAATATTTATTAACTCATATGCAAGTCATATGTAATGGACACACATGATATGTTTGGCTTTGCTACAACACCAAAACAGTAGAACACCACAACACCAGAACACTAGAAAACCAGAACACTAGAACACTAGCGAACCACAACACTAGAGCAGTAGTGTGGTACAGCACTAACACACCTACATAACATATACTATAATATATGTCAAATAAGCAACTAACACATATGTAAAAGATTGTCAATACTGTATATTTATCCAGTATAATCATATGTAACTCATATGCAATGAATACACCCCTTTTTAAATAGAATTTAATTTATCTCATATGTAACGGACACTCTGGAAACTTGGGCGATTTAATAAAATAAAATAAACTTTATTTATTAGACCTGTATACTGTATTAGTACACTAACACACCTAAGGTTGCGACATATTCTGTCGTAAGTTTTTTATTGTAATTTTTTCAAAATTCCTGTAGTTTGGAAAAACTAACTCGAAAAAGTTAGTGAGTTTTTTAACAATAATAAATAAAGGTGAATATATGACGAAAAAAATTAGTCAGTATTTCAATTCATATTGCAATGAAAGAAATGCCGAAAATTTAATAACCAGAAATCAAATTTATACTTTGGCTAAAAAGTGGACTTTGATTTTTTATAAAGTTAGTGAAAATGATCCCAATTTTCAGAACTTAGTAAGACAATATAAAAGTTATATTTTTTCTGTTTGTTATCCTCAAATTGAAACGGAAGATAATAAAATCAGATATGACTTTAATAACCCTACTAAGCATTGTTTGAAAAATTGGGAGTTTCAAAAACTTTTGAACACTTCAACGATTCCAGCTCCCTTTAAAATAAAAGCAGTTAAAAAAACTGCTAAGAAAAAGGCGAGTAAGAAAACTGTTAAAAGTGCTTTAAAGTAAATTTAAAATTTTTCTAAATAACTAAAATAAAAGGCTAGGTAAGTTTAATAAACTCTAGCCTTTAAAACTATGAAAATAGAAAACATAGAAACAATTAGAAAAGGAACTAAATTAATCACTAAGCAATTAGGAGTGCCAACAAGGGCAATAGCTCTAGAATCAATTAAACAAGGTAGAGGGCTTAAAACTACTTTGTTAGTTGATGTAAAAGGTTCAGATTATGGCTTATTTGATGAGATGGGTTCTGTTTATGTATCTGACATTATCGAGGTTTTGGAATAATGGGATTATATAAAAAACTAATAACTGAATTGCGTTCTTTGCGTTATGCAAAAAAGCACGATGACGCAAGACTAGCATTTTATTCAAATATGTATTTGCAAAACTGCAAGGAAAGAGAATCTTACAAGCTCAAACCTTATGACAGCATAGGCGAATATCTTGATAGAAATAAAGTCTGGTTAGATCGCATTTATGATCGTAATGGCGGAGTAAAACAAGAAGTTTATTTCAATTTTTAAACCTTTCCCCCGAAAGTCTAGATAAAAGGATTTATCTAGATTTTTTTTTACCCTTAATTTATTATTAAAAAGTTCAATCAATATAGGAGAAAAAACAAATGAACAAAAATAAAAAAAGCCCTTATGGTTATAAAGCTTTAATAGTTAAAACTTGCTTTAATCCAGAAAGACAGCAAACAGAAACAGAAGAACCTTGCAAACCTCTAAAATGTTTTAGTTGTGGCGAGGGCGTCTGTTGTGAATCTTTTACTTTATCGAGGGATAACAATTTTTCACACTTGAAAATTTGTGAACCTTGCGGACTTAACGAAGCTTTTACCGATCTAGCTAGGAGCAAGGAACAATGAAAGAAATAGTTAATACTGATATAAATAGTATTTTTCGCTTTACTGTTTTAATGCTACTAGCCGAACAAGAAGAGAAAGACCTCAAATACTCAATGGAAGGACTAGAGGAACTTTTAGGAGCTTTAGAGGAACTGAAAGAAATACATTGCTTTCATTGTCGGGTTTTCTTTCATTTACATCTTTCACATTTATTTAAGATAGAAAAAAAGATGATCAAAAATGCTCCACAATCTGAAGTTATTTATCACGATTTTTCTACTTAGCTAAACATAGAAAAAAAGAAGGGGAGCTTTTATAGCTCCCTTTTTTTATGTAATATGTAAATGTTCAATCAATATAGGAGAAAAAATAAATGAACGAACAATTACAAATGTTAGTAACTGATTTAATCGAAGTATTAAATAAAAATTACCCTCATTATGATCTAGCAAATCCTCAAGAATTAGTGATGATTCTGGTAATACATAATGAGATAACTAGACTCAATGCTTTAGGGTTAAATTATCTTTATCCAAACAGACCTAGAAAAGAACCTAGAGTTTTGACGCTAGGAGATTTTGAAACTTAATTAAATCTTAATAACTAAAGGGGAGCTTTTATAGCTCCCTTTTTTTATGTCTTTAAAGCTCATTTAAGCCTTTCTAAGCTAAATAATCATATGTAATCATATGGAATAAAGGACTACTTTTAAAAATTGCCTGGTGAACTTAAAAAAGCTCTAAAATTCTTTAAATTTTTAACTCTTTTTTAACTCTTTTTCTAGCTAGAGCTGTACAGGTCTATGTACAGATCTAATTTAGAGCCTAACAAGGCCCAAAAAACACCCAATAAGGCACTAAAAAGACCTTCTAAGGTCTTTAAATTCTTTCTTGATACTGAATAGGGTAATGGCCATTAAAGTTGCTGTAACTCGCTGTTATTTTTGAAGTTCTTTAGATTACAAAGTTTTTTGAATTTCTAAATTTAGAAACTTCAAAAACTCTGTAGATTTTGGAAGCTTCTTGAAATTTAAAAATCTCTATAGTTTTTTCCTGCTCCAAATCTCTTAAATTTATAGAGTTTTTTAACTTTGATTTTCTATACTGTATAAATTGCCACTACTGTATAAATCTACAGCATACCATGCTGGAGCCATAGGGGGGGTATACGGGATATATGCACAATCACGTACATTTTTAAGGATTTTGAAGTGTTAGTTAGAGGTTAGGTCGGCTTTAATATAACCTATATAGTATCTGGTCTTTATTGGTTTAACCGGGTGGGTAAAGACTACTTTAGTATACAGGTGAAATTCAAGTTTGTCAAGTACTTTAACATCTTTTTTTATAAAACCTTGACAAACCCTGTAAATTCCCTATAATAATGGTATGTCTACAAATACATCATTACAGAAAAGTAATAGAAAACTCACAGAAAAACAACAATCTTTTTTGGATTATCTTATTGAAACCGGTGGTAATCCGAAGGAAGCAGCAGAACTGGCAGGATACTCAGGCAATCACTACCAAGTAATACAAACTCTAAGAGAAGAAATAGTTGATTTAGCCTCAGACGTACTTGCACGATCTGCACCCCAAGCAGCTTTTAAACTAGTAGAGGTTATGAACTCTGATAAGTCTATGCCTCAAGTTAATACTAAGTTACAGGCTGCCCAGACTATACTGGATCGAGTAGGTGTTTCTAAACGAGAAAGGTTAGACGTTAATCATAATGTTAATGGTGGTATCTTTATACTACCAGAAAAACAACCTATTGAAGCAGAGTCTGTAGAAATAATAGAGGAAGAATAATGGCTAACGGAAAAGGCACAATAATAGGAACGAATAAAAATCCCATAGTCTTAGGTAAAAAGAAAAGAAGACCTAATATTAATTCTCAAGCATATAGAGATAATTACGATAGAATATTTGGTAAGAAAGATAAAAAGTGAAAGAAGGCTATATCAAAAAGAAAGGTAAGTCAATTCCTTTTGGATATGAACTTAGTGAAATTGATAAGTATCTAAAGCCTATACCTACCCAACTGGAAGCTCTCCAGAAATACGTTCAAGAAACTATAGATAAGAAACACTCTATGCGAGAAGGGGCTAAACTCCTATCGGAAGAGACAGGGCGTAATCTAAACCATGTATCTTTTAATCGATATGTAACTTTGGAACGTAAAAATCAGGAGAAAGAAAGTGGTAAACGACATTATAATTATAGCCACAAACAAAAAGCTAAAATAGAAGCGAGGAGAAAAATCCGTGACAAAGAAAAAAAGATCAAAAAGCTTAAAGAAAAGATCAGTTCAGAAACAACCACACTCAAAAATAATAAAACAATACTCACGCAACTCGACAGTTCCGAACAAGCAATTTCAAAAAGTGCTAAGAAGAGGCAGGGGCAGATAGTTATTGAAGACGACTTAGACGATGTACCTAAGTCTGTCAAGGAATATTTAGAAGAGTCTAATGTGGTCTTCCATCCCAATGACGGACCACAGACAGAGTTCTTAGCTGCTGACGAGAAGGATGTTCTCTATGGTGGTGCTGCCGGTGGTGGTAAATCTTATGCCATGTTAGTAGACCCATTACGTTATGCCCATAAAAAAGCTCATCGTGCTTTAATACTTAGAAGGTCTATGCCGGAACTTCGAGAACTCATAGATAAATCCAGAGAATTATATCCACAAGCCTTTCCCGGCTGTAAGTTTAGGGAAGTTGAAAAGGTTTGGAACTTTCCTAGTGGAGCTAAAGTAGAGTTTGGTTTTTTAGAAAGAGATGCCGATGTATACCGATATCAAGGACAAGCATACTCTTGGATAGGCTTTGACGAGATAACTCACTTACCCACAGAATTTGGTTGGAACTATTTAGCTTCTCGTCTTAGAACTACTGATCCAGAAATTAAAACTTATTTACGTTGCACAGCAAATCCCGGTGGTATAGGTGCTAATTGGGTTAAGAAAAGATATGTGGATTCAAATTCACCAAATGAATCTTTTATAGGTGATGATGGTCTAACTAGAAAGTTTATTCCGGCACGATTAATTGATAATCCTTATTTAGCTAAAGATGGTGTCTATGAACAGATGCTAATGTCTTTACCACCTGTACAACGTAAACAGTTGTTAGAAGGTAATTGGGATGTTAATGAAGGTGCAGCTTTTGTAGAATTTGATCCAGATATTCATATTGTAGCTCCTTTTTCTATTCCTATTACATGGGAAAGAATAAAAGGTATTGACTATGGCTATGCTTCTGAGAGTGCTTGTGTGTGGGGAGCAATGGATAAAGTTGATGGTACTTTAATAATTTATCGAGAATTATACCGAAAAGGCTTGACAGGTAGCGATTTAGGCTCTATAATAACAGATATGGAAATGGAAGACCCTCTTTCAGTTCCGGGAGTACTAGATACATCAGCTTGGGCTAGAACTGGTACAACTGGACCGACTGTTGGAGAGTCACTCGTCAAACAAGGACACAAACTTAGACGAGCCGATAAAAATAGAATACAAGGTAAAATTCAGATTCACGAGTATTTAAAAGTACAACCGAATGGTAGACCAAGATTGCAGATATTTAATACCTGTCCTAACTTGATCAAAGAACTACAAAGTATACCTTTAGATACTAGGAATCCTGAAGACGTAGACACACATGCTGCAGATCATGCTTATGATGCTCTGCGGTATCTTATTATGAGTAGACCGAGAATTAATAATCCAATAGATAATCTTCGGCAATTTCATAGAGAGTCTATCTATAAACCAAGTGATGATACATTTGGTTATTGATATAAATATATATGGCAGAAAACGACAATACATTTTTAAATGCTGATCATATCTACGAAGAAGTAGAAGGGGAATCAGGTAAAGCATTAAATTTAATGCCTGATCAAAAATTAAACTTAGCAGGTTTAATAGCTAGTAGATTTCAAATAGCAGAAGATTCTAGAAAACTACACGAGAGTAGATGGCTAACTGCGTATCAAAACTACAGAGGTTTATACGGAAAGAAGGTTCGCTTTAGAGAATCAGAGAAGTCAAGAGTCTTTGTTAAAGTAACTAAGACAAAAGTACTAGCAGCCTTTGGACAATTAATTGATGTAATATTCGGAACAGGGAAGTTCCCTATCGGTATTAGAGAAACTAAGATGCCAGAAGGTGAAGTATCTCAAGCTCACTTAGATTCTCTAAATCCAGCTCCCGGAATTGAAACTACCCCTGCTGAACCTGTTGCAGGACAAGAATCAGAAGAAAATCCTTACGATGTAGGTTATAGTGGAGATGGTAGAGTTTTAAAACCCGGAGCAACTTATGGACTTGGTAAGTTTGAAGAAAAATTTGTTGAAGAACTTGCTAAGATGGAAGGAAACTA
>VTLG01000043.1_pt1 | contig 43280 bp, 63 predicted proteins | sample 4694571 | NCBI WGS metagenome assembly VTLG01 (sample SAMN12604809, study PRJNA352737) | marine metagenome | biome: ENVO:00000447; feature: ENVO:00000209|ENVO:00000569|ENVO:01000036; material: ENVO:00002151; isolation source: viral sequences binned using virsorter ...
CCGATCCATTTGTAGCTAATACTTGATCTGCATCTCCATCATTTTGCGGGAGCGTTAACGTTACAGCTGCATTAGAAGTTGTTGAAGCTGGAGCTTTCCAAGCTACGGTTCCTCCTCCTGAATCAGCCGTGAGTTTTACTTCACTCATGGTTTTGGATACTTATCTTTAGTGGTTTTGATGGTGGCTTTCCAACCATCTATTCCATTATGGTAAATGTCGTCAAGCTGATCGACCACGCTAGGGTATTCGGCTTCTCTTTTGTTTTTATAATCAAGTCTATTAATTTCAGCAGTGATTTCATCTTCAGTAGGTTTACTTTGAGAATTACCTGCATCCCAACTTAGTACTCCATTATTATCAGTCCAAACAGCGTCCGGTTTTAAAGAAGAAATTGCTTTGGCTCTGTCTATTAAATCACTCATGCTGCTACCTCCATTAAAATGATAGGTGAATGAGAATTACCATTACCTATGCAATATGCACTAACAGTGCCTCCACCAACTTTCATAAATATACTATATTCAATCTCTTCTCCCGAAGTATAAGTAGGGCTATCTAAATAACTAAAAGCAGCCGTATAATGGTCTTCGGTATGGGCATAAATATAAGCCATACCGTTTGTACCATCTCCCATATAACTCCAGCCTTCACTATTAACATTCCTCCCTATAGTCATGTTTCCATGACCACTGCCAGCAATATAACCACCCATACCTGTAGCAAATACAGCAATTTTGCTACCTAAAGCTGTTGGTGTAATCGTATCAGTGATGTAAGTTTCAGTCCAACTTGTAGATGTTGAACAAGTGCCTCCACCTGTATTTAGGTTGCCTACTACTTGGAGAATTTTACCTCCTACACCTGAAGCTAGTTTCCCAGAGGTGACAGCATTAGACGCGAGCATATCAGCATCAACTATTGCGTCAGGAAGTCCACCAACCGCTAAATTTGAAATCGTTCCATTGGTGCCGAGGTTGATTAACCCCGCTGCACTAGAACCATTAACAATAATTGCCATAATGAAAGTTTAGCTAATAACCCAGTTAGATCCAGTTGGGATTGTCACCGTTCCCGAAACTGTAATAGGACCAACTGAATGACCATTCTTATTCGTACTCATCGTATATGTGGAACTGATCGTTTGAGAATTTTCATATATACAACCATCAGCAACAGAAGAAGCTAATCCAGTTAAAGCCGATCCATCACCTGCATAAGAAGTCGCTGTTAGTTGTCCTGTAGAAGAATTAAATGCAAGGTTACTTCCAGATTTAGGGGCTAAATCACCAGTGGCAGCAGTAACAAATAATGGGAAGCAAGTTGTATCTGAAGACTCATCAGCAACAGTAAATGTGGTTGCATTTCCTACTGCAATCTGAGTACCCATATTGACTATGAAGTAGTCAGAAGAAGCCGCCGGAGCAGAATCGAAAATAATATCAGTTCCAGAAACTACATAGCCCTCAGTCATATCTCCTTGGCCAGTCCCATCGTTGGGCTTTTGTATTACACCATTAATTGAAACTCTTAGGATTTCTGCATTAACAGGAGTAACAGCATCACTAGTTCCCTTAGTAACAAGCTTGAAGCGATAACGAGATCCATCAAAAGTTGAACCGCCTCCACCTGTTCCTGATGAAGTTGCAATATCTAATAGATCCGCTGATCCTGTTGCACCTCCACCAATTTCACCCCATCCAGAGTTGTACCCTTCAAATTTTGACGTACTACTATTAAAGCGAAAGTCACCATTGGAGGGTGATCCATCTCTTTGTCCGGTGGTACCAACTGGGACTCGTATTGAAGATGTGTAGTTATGAGTAACCTTGCCTGTAAATGTTCCACCTGTATCTGGAATACCACCTGAATCAGTAGCCCAAGTTAATGTTGTAGGAGTAGAAGCGTCAGCCTTAAGAATTTGGTTGGCTGTTGGAGCGTCAGCAGGAAGACTGACTGTGTAACTAGCTTCTGACCCTTTATCAGTAGCACCTTTAATTCCTACATAAGCAGAACCATTTGAATCCGCTTCATAAAAACGAACCTCTTTATCGTCATCTACAGAAAGATGACCTGTTGTTGTTATTGCTCCAGAACTTAAAGCTGAAAGCGTTCCAACAGAGGTCAGGCTTGAAGTAACAACAGTACTTTTTAATTCTGTTCCCGTAAGCGTCCCAGCCGCAGCCGTTACTGTTATTGCTCCAGTACCGTCAAAATCAACACCATTAATTGCTCTTGCAGTGGCTAAAGCTGTTGCTGTTGCAGCGTTTCCAGTACAAGATCCCGCAGAACCAGAAGTGTTCCCAGTAACATTGCCAGTTAAATTTCCGACAAATGAAGTTGCGGTTAATGCGCCTGTATTTGAATTGAAAGTAAGACTCGTTGCTGTCTTCGGTGGAAGATTTCCACTTGCCGCTGTTGCAAAAAGAATTGAACAAGAAGTATCAGTAGATTCCGCAGCAAGAGTGACATTGGTTGCTGTTGTAGCTGTTGCCGCTGTTCCTGTGTAGTTAGTAGCTGAAAGAACTTGTGTTCCTGCAACTTTTAAAACTTTTCCAGAGGCAAGATCAATATGCTCTGAACTTGTCCATGCATCAGTTGAATTAACCCAATTCCAAGTCTTATCACCATCTGTTGAATCAATTGTTATTCCAGCTCCGTCTACAGCTGAATCATCTCCATTTCCTTTTGCAATCTCTATATTCTTATCTTTAACAGTCAACGTAGTTGTATCAATCGTTGTTGTTGTGCCACTGACGGTTAAATCACCCGGAATAGTTACAAGACCAGCTGAACTGATTGTTAGTCTTGCCGTTCCACCTGTGCTGAAACTTAAAGTATTTGATCCACCTGAAATACCAGTGTCTTGATCGGAATTAAAGCTAAAGCTTGGAGCTGAAGCCGAACCATCAGGAGCTTTACTTAGAATATTTGAGTAAGCAATTTTTTTGTTTTTATCTGCGCCCGATTCACTCTGGTCAATTATTGGCAATACATCAGTCGCTGCTGGAGCAGTTAAAGCTGTAAATTCACTGATCTTTCTATTTGCCATGATTAGAACTTGATGACGTACATCATTGCGATGTTTCTGACTCTAACTTCAGTTCCACCGCTTGAATTAATACTAATTCCTGTGGTTGCACTGTCAGTATTAACATTTTTGTTGTGAGAATCTCCTTGTTCTTCGACATATCCATCATTACTAGATGTATCCGTAGTTTTTATATTATGAACGTGGCCCGGATCTGTAACACCGTGAGTATGAGCTTTGTTCTGATCCGATTGAGCAGTTGCTATTGCTCGTCCTGAATCAATACCTCTTGAATTATCCCAACCTCTAATAAATTCACCCCTTAAATCTGGCAGATTAAAAGTTGAACTGCCATCTCCTGCACCGTAACTCGTTGATAAAACTCCAAATAAATTTGCGTATGTACTTCTACTAACAGCAGCTCCATTACATTCCAAATAGCCAGAAGGAACAGTGGAGTGAGCCACTGGAAATACAGCCCCAGTAGGCGCACCGCCTAATTGATCCCATGAAGATCCTGTATATGTTTCCGCTGCTGCAATCGTTGAGTTGTATCTCGTATCTCCTGTTGATGGCGATCCCGGCCTCTGAGCAGTTGTCCCAACTGGTAACTTCAATCTTGACGTCCCAGAGCACGATAATTCAGGCGTAGTGACTGTTCCTGTAAAAGTAGGACTAGCCAGTTTTGCTAAAGATAAATTTGCTGCTGTTATATCTCCAATTTCGATCCAAGCATTATTTGCTCCATTTCGCATTTTTAATAAGTTATTAGCCGTATCTGCCCAAAGCTGGTACGCATAAGTTGTCGAAGGAGCTGATGAACCACTAGATAATGTCCCCAGCGCCATCAACTGATCGTTCATGTCAGAACGGAATGTCGCGCCATTGGCATTTGCGACTACTAGATCTCCTTGAGGGGCCATCAGCTAATCTCCTTACCGAATCCAGAGGCTGCCCAAACAAATGGTCGAGCTACCGTTGAACTTGCATTCTTAAATGTTACTTGAAATCCTGTGCGACTCAAGCTTGTGACCTCATAAAAATCACCTGATTGTTGAGTTGTTGGATTAATAACCACGCTTGGAGTGTTTTTAAAAGGTTTGGTAAATGAAACTGTATAAGTACTAGAGCCTGTTGTGACAGGAGTAGAAATTGATTCAGTTCTTCCTTGTAATTCTACTGTTGCACCAAGCTCTGTGACTTTTATGTTTTGGTTCGTATCTGAACTTGTTAAAACTGCCTTGTACTGAACACCTCTCGCACGTACTAAAACATTAGTTAATTCCTGCCATGCACTCCAAGTGGGTGATCCAGATGGGTTGTCTTCTGTTGTTCGAATATAAACAGCTCCATTACATTTATCTGCGCTTGTTGCTCCAACACCATCAATATCGCCCCAAGAATCAATTAAATCGGTTCGTGAATCCCATAAGCTATTCAAAAAATAACTAGATGATTTGATGTTTCTTTTTAAGTTGACATCGTAAACATGACTTAAATCTGTACTATTGGTAAAAGTATATTCACCGCTAGAAGTGACAGCACTACTGCTTTCTGTTAACTTCAAGGCATCTAGAGAGGCATCATAAATTGTGTTACTTTTAGACCCAGAAAAATTACCAGTATGCTCGTCTACTGTCTGAACAAGAAGACGTTCGGACGGCGCTGGTAAGTCAATAGTGACACGAGTATCTGCCCAGTCAGAATCAGAACTACCCGGTGTAGGAGATTGCCTTCCTCCATCATCCTCAAATTTCAATAGATATGTTCCAGTTAGAACAGGAACTTGTTTTTGAGTTTGAGATCCTGTTGCTTCAATGCCAATATCTTGTGCTGTGTTCCATTGGGCTGCACTTGTCAATGTTGAATGCCTAATTAATGTCTTGCCACCTAAAATTACGTCAAGTTCAGATGATCTTGTCCAGCTTAAAATCGCACTTGATTCATCAATGGGAAGCAAGGTGATCCCAGTTACTTGAGAAGGTAAAGCTGTTTTTCCTGTAGCAGAAAATGGACTTAAAGCTGCTGGTAAAACTGAACGTAATCCAGACGCACTAAGACTATAAACCTCAATTGTATAATCACCTGATACGGTATCTAAAATCTCGTATGTTTTTGAGCCTTCAACCGTTCTGCCTATCCAGTTTCCTTCTTCGTATCTCCATCTTACATATACATTATCAGTAGAAGTTGTCCAACTAAGTATAATTTTTACTCTTGCAATTCCTGTGTTCTCATAAATAACTTCTTGTGCTATTAAGCCTAGAGGAGATGCTGGTGGGATATTTAAATCAGTAACATCTCTCTCTATTAAATTAATATTACTTTCTATATGTGCATACTTACTTGAATTGTACTCAAGAGCTGTAATTGTATAGGTAGATTGATCTGATTCTTCAACACTAATTACCCTCCAAGTGGAGGTAAGTATATTTATAGTTTGATATATAAAAATACCATTTGCATTCGGAGCTGCACTAAAACCAGATGAAACTGTTATAACCGAACCAGAAACTCCACTTACAGGCTTATTCTCTACGGAGCCATCAGGTAGAATAACAGAAAGAGTTGCTCCAACTGAATAAGAAATATCAGTAACATCATCTACAGTAATAGCTGTAGTTGTAGCACTTGTAATCCTTCCGCCTCTTCTTTCACCTGCCCTGACTGGATCAGCAACTTCTATAACTTGTCCGGGTCTGACGATAACTCCAGCATCAATAGAAGTCGCAAATGTTATTAACTCCCTCTCCACATTTTCCATATATAAAATCCACTTAGCAAGGCGATTTGCTTGCGCTCTAGAAGTACAAGCAAATGCTGATACGTTTCGAATAACTGTTCCATATCTTGCTTGGTTTGCCGTATCAATAACCTCTTCATATTGAATATCTCGTAACACTAAATCTAAGTATTTAGCAACAACAACTGTTGGCCTTGTCTTTTGACTGCTATTAGAATATGTGAAGCCGGGTTCTAATACATTTGCTCCTGTAAATAAACAACTTGCATCAGCAGGAGAGTCTTGAGCAATATTTAAAGCTCCTGCACTCCAATAAGGCATCCCTCTAAAAATACTGCTCATTTCATTTATTACGTTATAAGCTTCAGCACCGTTTTGAAGACTTACATTGCAAGAAAAACGAGGCTCTGTACTACCAGTACCCGTTCCATCGTCTATTTGTTCCGAGCAATATTGGCTGACTGAATAAAAAGAAAAGACGTCAAGCTCTCCTGATGCCAAGTGATCTCCAAGTCCGTATCTAGACGAACTGAGCAAATCGTACAAGCACCAAGCTGGATCATTTGTGTATTGCGCTGCACCTAATGTTCCATTAAATGTTCCTGTGTAAGCTAAACTCCCATCAGATCTTACTGTTGCATTGTGAGGGATCTTTACTTTTATTCCTTTAATTCGATATTTTCTTGATGGAATAGAATTAAATTGTTCAGCATCAACTCTTAAGCCGACTAAAGCTGAATTATTATAAGTTCTTGAATCATAAGTAATTTCAGTATAGTTACTCCATTGGATTTCATTACTTAATTTACTACTAGTAGAATCTGCTGTTACTCTTGTGACTTTAATATTGACGGGAAATGCTCCATCTAAGTTTATTAAATAATCTCTTTGATATAAATCTGCTGTACGACCTTTTATAATTCCATTTGGTCCTGATACAACATTGCTATAACTACCACCATTATATTGAACTGCTATTGCTAACTCAACAGATGTTCCATAAATATCTCCTTTATCCGAAATCTGCTGGAGTACTGGAACACTAATTGTTACAGTTACAGCGTCTACATCTGAATCTGTAATCTGTACTACACGAGTATCTGAAGCTCCTACAGTACTGAATCCTGTTGGTTTTACTGTAGAAGTATTTTGCGTGATTGGAATATTTGTCTGACTAGATGTCCCTGTCCTTACCTCATAAGCAACATCCTTGAAGTTATAAGAACCATCTGCTGCTTGAAGTGGAGTATCGTTCAAATAAATAGATTTCGCTCCATCAACAAGCCCTTCTATTTCTCCTTCTGAGATTAAATCTAATACTTTTGCAAACTGTTTAGAGTCTAAATTATCTTTCTCTTCGGTAGGAGTACGTGCTCCTCCTGCACCTCCTTTTCCTCCTCCTCCTCCAGCTCCGATAACTAAAGTCATACTTCCACCTGTACTGTGTCGATAGCAGCAGAGATAACTACTGATCCAGTTATAGTCTCTCCGTAAATAACTGGAACAGCAACACCAGCCCTCGATGTATTTTGAATACCACTAAAGCTAAATGAAGTTCGAGGATCTTGTTCTTGTTCTGGTGTTGATGGCACTGGAGTTAAAGCACCTGCTACCCCACTTAAAACCAAATATGCACCTACGTTTCCCCCAAAAGCCGCTGCTCCTGCCCAAAACCCTTTTCCTGTTGCCGCAAACTTTCCAGACATAACTACTGCACCCGGAGCAGCAATCGCTATCCCAAGTAAAACTACTCCAACAATTATTCGAGTTGTATTATTTCCAGCACCACCAACTATAGGAATGATTTTTATATCACTAGAGCCAGTTGGGTAATGCAATTCTTCTTCTGTAAGTTCCCAATTATCACAGACAATTTTGTAATATTTGTCAGCCATATATTTATGTAATTCAGGCCAATTTGCAACCAAAAATCTAATTGCTTGTGCAGCACTTGCTACCTCTGCTTCTAATACTCGATGCCCTACGACTTTGGCAAGCTCTCCATATAATTTGACTTTACGCAGCATAACGAATCCTCCTTCCCGTACATTTTAATAGCCACTCGTCTAATAAGTCACGACTTGATAATCTGTTTTGTAAATGATGAAGCAAACTCTGTTCACCTAAATACACCCCAATATGATTCAAACCCTTGCTAGATATAGACATTAAAAGTAAATCACCTTTTTCTAGATCCTCCAGTGGATCTAATTCCCTAAACCCTGTATCAGTAAAACAATCCTCAAACATTGGAGACTTAACAAAATCATCAGGATTAATAGGGCGATCCCAATCACGAAGTAATATTCCTCTTTCTTGCTCGTAGTAATCACGGCATAAGCTCCAGCAATCCGTAACGCCCCACACCCACTGTCTACCTACTAATGGGGCTTTATAGCCACAAGGTTCACAAAAATCCCATACTTCAAGTTCTGGCTGAATAATCCACCATTTTACTCCTGACTTTTCACAAGCAACTTTGTCTGCAATAGAAGGACTTGGAGAAGTTACTGGATGTGAATGGATGACTGCTGTGATTTCACCAGCTTCTTCAGCCTCTGCCCAATCTAATGGATTTAAAATGAATTGATCTGTTGGTTTTACAGCTAGATTTTTACACCGCCAATACTTCTCTTTCCCTTTCCTTACAACTAGAAGACCACACGATTCCCTTGGCGTTTCTTCTTTTGCATGTGCTAATGCATCAGCTCGCCAAGTCACGAGTAGAAAGTTCCTATGCCGGGAAAGTCTGCTGGTAACACTTGTCTTTTTGGAATGCGAACACCATGTAAATCAAAACTAGCTGCTAATTCAAATGTCACAATTTCTCTATTTTCAGATATTTTTTTATCAATAAAAAAGATTTCATCTGGAAAACTTGATGTGGGATCTGGAGTGCCATGTGGGTTGTCAGCCGATTCTTGATCTATCAGTTCTCCATCTTCTTGAACGATAAAATAAATTGAACTATTCTCTAATAAAACATCTCCCCCGTCAAAATTATCATGATCTAAATAACGCTCCAATGTTCTAATTCTTGTAATCTTTGCCCCTTCTAATCCTTGAGGTAGACTCAAAAGCATTGTTGTTATTGTTCCTAGAATATTCGAAATACTAAGAGTTGGTCTTGGTAATTGCTGGCCATTGTAGCCAAAACCAGCTGCCTGTATTGGCATCCTTGCATACTCCTGACTATTCCAGATTATGCTTCTATTTCCATTCTCATTTGTTCCATTATGCCATCTATATGTTGTATCAGCACCATGAATTGCAGTAACTAATTCTAATTCAAACAACTCAATGATGTTGCTTGGATTTATTTTCTGAAGTTCAGAAACAGGTACAGCCATTATGGTTCAAAAACTTGTTGGAACGTAGCTCCAATACTTGCTCTGTTCTTGTATGGAATGCTTTTGTTCCAGCTTAAACAAATCCATTTGTAACTTGTAAGACTGCCAAGAGGAGTCCAATCAAAAGAAGCTCCATCATCTGCCCTCGCTTCAAGAAATGTTTCTATAGTGTCACTGTCAGTTTCTGAAATATTTGTCCAGCTTAGATTCCAAACTTTAGGGTCAATATTCATTCCAAATTTAATTCGTTGCATATAACCATCATTAAAACTTGTAGCTCGAATCTTTGGAGAGTTAGTTTTTTGTGCACCATAACTAGGAGTAATTGAAGGGAAAGTAGCCATTAGACAAGTAAGCCTCCGGGTCGTTTTTGTTTAAGTAGTTCTGCTTGAACAGCAGCACCAATTAACCGTCCTAATTGTTCTGCATTAGGAGCATCACCTTCTACTTCACTTCCTGTTGCGTCTACATTTACCACAATATTATTTCCAGCTGAACCATTAGGAATAATCCTCCCACTATTCTTAGGGACAAATAATTCTGGTCCTCTTTCTCCAACAATATAAGGTGAACCTTTTGTGACTGGTCCTCCATCTGCTCTCCCCTCAAACATACCGCCGAACATACCAAATATCCCAGCTCCTTTGGAATATTCACCTGCTATATTTCCATAGAGTGCTTGTTTTAAAGCAATATCTAAGAACATATCTGCTACGTTGTTTAACATATCACCCCAACTAGCAGTTCCTTTAATAATTCCTTTTATCCCTGATTCAATATCATTTCTTACTGATTTAGCTATACGTTTATGAGCGTCTTCAATGTTCTTGAGAAGTTGTAATCGCCTTTCCTCCGATTCCTCTTTCTTTTTACCATCCTCTATTGCTTTTGCATCCAAAATTGCCATTCGTTCTCTTATTTTAACTAAATTATTACTTAAGGCCGCCTGTCTCCTTCCTCCTTGTGATCTCATCTTTTCATATTGAGCACGTTGTTCTAATAATTTGGTTAACTCTTCATCTCCTTCTAGCTTGCCTGCTCTACCAAGTAAAGATCCCTTTCCTTCTTTTCCACCACCAAAAATTCCACTCCAATTTAATAATTTTGCAAAACCTGCTTGCATTTGTGTCATAAATTTTGCCCAGTCTGCATTTAATCGCGCCATATCTTCACCGAAAAGTCTTAACGCTTCAACACCATCTTTACCTACAAGTTTTTCCATATCTTTCATCGCTTCTTCAAAAGCCGCCGAACTTCCTTTATATTTCTCGATTAGTTTCAGCTCCCGTTCTCTTTGAGTATTTGATTGGCCAGTGGCACGAATTAGAGCACTTGTATCTTGAACAAATGGCCCCATTGCCTGTCCTAAAGCAGAAACAGCTTGAACTGCCTGTGTGATTGCAGTGACAGCAGCAGTGGCAGCAAGACCACCTGCAAATCCTCCCATTTGTCCACCAAAGCCTCCTCCAATTCCACCTCCTAAAGCACCTGCACCAGCTACCAACGGACTTTGCCCAAATAGCAAAGGAAATGCACCGCTAATTGCTGCACTGCTTAAAGCTCCCTGCCTATTAAATTTTGCAGTCCTATTTCTTCCAAAATTTATATAGTTAGCTGCCTGTCCTGATTGAGTATATGTTCTTCTACTTGCAATATCACTATAATCTCCTCCTATTCGCATTCTATTACTACTTCGGACTTGATTTGCTTTAGCTAAAAGTTCAGCATTCTTTTGATTTAATTGAACTTCTTTTGTGGTTAATCGGACAATATCTTTACCTAAACTAAGAGATCTTCGTCGCTCTATTTGATTCGCCCTTCTAATCTTACTTGTTTTAGCTGCCATGTTTTGCAAGGCCATTTGATATCTTTCATCATCGGTGTTGTACCCTGCCTTTGCTTTCCCTGTAGATTTAACAATTTTTGCTGACTGTGTTTGTAAAGCAAGTCTATTTTTCTCTTCTTTTAACAGTAAATCTCCTTCCAACTTCATGCCTCTTATCATCTCTAAATTTTCTTCATTAGCCTTATTTCTATACTCTGCAAAATCTACATTTATTTTGCCTCCTTTTTGGGCAAGCTTTATCTGATTAAGTCTTGAAGCTTCAATAGCGTTTTCGAGTCTAAGTATTTTATTGTTATTAGCCCAACTTTTATCTTCAGCGGACTTAGTATCTTTAGCCGTCTTAGTTCTAACTTTACCTATAGAATCGACATCCTTTTTTAAATCTTTTAATTGAGTTTTAAAGTCTTGAGCATTAAGCGCAATATTTACTTCGTAGGTAGCTGCCACGACCTTATGCAGTAGATAAAATCACTTTAGCGCAGCTTACGGTATTGAGCTTTCTTTTGAGCGTCTTCATAGCTTTTTTCTTCAGACTCTACTCTTAACTCAAAATACGCACTCCAGCCATATAGCTCCTGAATGGACATCTTCTGTCTTATGTCACTTAATGTGAGTCCAAGTTTTTCTGCAACAAAAAATTGGAGAAAAAGATAACTATCCTTCTTCAGATGTGCTTTTTACGGCATCTGGATCAGCCTCCTCTCCCAAACTCTGCATTTTTGCCATTACGTCTAATAAAACAGCTAATGGAATTTCACGTTTCAATGCTGCTCGATCCCCTTCTGAAAATAACCTCTTCCCTTCCTTGTCTTGTGATTTCGTGATAATTACCTGCAATGCAAAATCAAGACTTCCCTCGTCATTCCCCTTGTTCATCGCCTTTAAAACATTATTTATTGCATCTCGATCTGCAATAGTAATTGGTGTCCAATAAATCTCTAAAATGAGATCGTCTCCTTTGAAAACAGAATAACTACTACGTTCTTCAACACTAAAAGCTTTTTTTAGCTTGTCGATAGCTCTCTCTGTTGACATAGAATTTTAGAATACTAATGTAGTCTACACTATAATTTTGAACCCTGCTTTGCTGAAGCTCTTATCAACATCTTTAGTTAATCGATGTTTTAAATAAATTGGATACCAATCAGGTTTCTTTGGAACAGGTGTTATGTCTCCTCCAGCTGCTCTCACGTTTAAAGCATGTTGCCAGTATTCAACTGGTCGACCCTCGAAGTCGGGACGAGTTTGACCTTTCTCATTAATAGCAAAACCCGCATACTCTGCTAAATTTCCAACATATAAAGACTTTCCTAGCTTAGTAGGAAGAGCAGGTATTCTTTTAGGAACACGAGGCGTTCTTTCTGGGATCTCGTTCGGCGGTGTAGAAGGATTCCTCGTTAAAATAGGCTGAACAGGTTGATGGCTTATTTCCCAAGCCGATGCAAAAGTTCCTGTCCACCAAGGACTGACATGCTGTAAGGCAAACTGTATCTCTACAGCAGATTCACTAATAGCCTCTTCTACAAGGTTTTCTAAATCTATAGTTAGATGCTTTATGTCTCTAGGCATTGGCAGTAAAACTACAACTTATGACACTTGTATAATGGCTATCATTGCCACTAGTGACAGAAGTTGGCCCCGATATTTGTGAGACTTTAGGTGTTACTGAATAAGTGTCAGTGTAATCAGAAGCATTTACTGAAATCAATCCATCAATTACAGATTCTGCTATAGCAGCAGCAGTTGCAGTTCCTTTGTTTGCAGGAGCCATAACACCACAAGTAATTGTTCCAGCATAAAAATCTTTTGCATCTCCATGTGGTTGAACTGTTGCTTGGTCAAAATCCAAACTTACCATCACATATTTTTTGTTTTTACCCGGAGTCGTGAATGGCATGTTGTCAAAAACAACCGTAACCGTCCCATCAGCTGTTGTAACAGCATTTTTTACGGCTGTCTCAAATGCTGCTCTGGCTTTAACTAAAGTCATTAGAACACTAAATCAATACGAAAAAGATACTCTTGCCCACCCTTCATTGTTCTTATATTTGTTATTTTTGCAATTCTTGTCGAACCAGAAAAAGTCAAGGTTACTTCGTCTTGTAAAAGAGGTTGGCTATCCCCTATCAAATCTGGAGTGACGTAAATCCTTGCAGTGTTTTCCTGAAAACCAGCCTCTTCGCTTGAATTTATAAATTCGATTGGAACTTTGATTGTGTATGCAGTATCTGTTGTAGTAATAGCTCCTGTAGCGGTATTGTATGAAGGAGATGTTTTGCGCGTATAAACAATTGTTGTATCTAAGGATGATCCAAGATCGCTAACAACTTTTTTTGCGACAGTCTTGAATAAAGTGTCTAATGTTCCTGCCATGATTAACCTCTAACAACTCTTACTTGATAACTGCCAGAGCCACCAAGACAGTAGGGACCAAGATAGGATTGTAGCCACGGATAAACATCAAAAATATTGTTAACTGTTCCAACACCTTGACTTTCAGTGGAATACTTTACTTCCATGTCTCCTAACTTTACCTCTTCAATATTACCATCAGTTCCTTTATTTCCAGTCATTGCATCAGTATCATTAGCTAATTGTCTTGCTAATTCATACTGAGCATATTTAATACTATTTGGAATACTTTCACACTTTAAATCAACTCCATCAACCGTATAATTATCTCTAGGCCACTTCAACGCTTGATCTTCATCACATCTGTCTCCGTAGTAATTTAAACCATCAATCCATCGACAGGCTGAAATTAACGCCCTTCTTTTTGCGTCGTCTGTCTTATTATCCCAGTTGGTTTCATCTGGAACGGTTTCAAAATACAGATCGGCCTCATTTAAAGTCACATAACTATTAGAGTTTGCTCCTTTCAACGTGGCATGAATAGCTGCGGCCACAACGTAATTAGTAAACCTCCTTTATATCATAGCGTCATAAAAAAGCCCCACCAGAAAGTGAGGCTATTTTATGCAGATCCAACTTAATTAAAAATTAAAGTGTGGATGTGTCAAGTGGTGTGTTGACTGTCAACTGAACCATAGGAATCAGGTCAACGTCATAAGTCGCTGTCCAGTTGTCCTTATTGCCAAGAACACTGTTAGTTGGGTTGTCAGAAGCAGAACCCCACTTAGTACCCATTACGTGATAGGCAGTGTGATAATCAACTGATAGAACATCTTGCTTGGAAAGGATGTTGCGATCTGCTTCAATGCGAAGCTCCTGCTGAACACCTTCAAGGATTGTTCCAGACTTAACCAAGTAGCAGTAGTACTCTTTAACGTGACCAGAAGAACCCGGTTGAACTGCGTTCACCTGAGAATCCATGACCACATTGCAGCCAGCGAAAGTACCGATACTCTTAGCATCAACACCTGCGCCACCGCCACCCCACTGAATACCTGTTCCAGTAGATAGTGCGGTAGTAGAGAAGGATAGTAAACCTACCTGATAGAGATAGAAGCCTACATTTGGGTGAACGATTAGCGTGTCTAGCTCGTCACCACGCTCTCCAAGAAGCGCACGACCTTTAGCTACGTTTGAAGCTGAAAGATAGTTTGCTTCAGCAGCACCAGAACCAGCAGCAACCGCTAGGTCAGAAGCGTTTCCTGATAATGCTGTACCAAATAAACCATGTAACTGATAAAACAGTCTTTGGCTATTTAGTTTGTTGATTGCATCTGCAAGCTGATTGCGGATTGCAAGCATTGGATCTTCACCAGCAGCTAAAACTGCTACGTCATCAACCGCATAGGCAAAACCTCTGTGGCAGATGGAAGCAATTTGTGTTGCGGTTCCAATCTTCTGTGGTGTCAAGTAACCATTGGTACTTGTGCCCCAGTTAGCTGCACCTGTCATTACCTCTTCGGTAGGTGCTACTGGGTTGAACTCAGGTACTTGAATACGAGTTCCACCTTCTGTTGCGTCCAAGAAAGGACTGCGAGCAACTGCGCCACTCTTTACAAAAAGACTGCGCTCCTTGATTGCCTCTTGTACATAACGAGACAAATTATTTCTCTTAACGATGTCTGCAAGTAAGACACCGCCAGAGTAATTCTGAAATGGGGCTGCCATTTCTTCCTCCTAAGAATTACGGTTTAGTTGACCGCCAAGCCACAGACTTGGTAGTAACACACTCCACTTAAATCACAGATTTAAAGATAATTTTCTCCATAAGCCACAGACTTATTTGTTGGAAAATTATCAGAGTTTGTGTTACTGGGATGCCTCTCTTTGCAGCACAGCCGCAAGATCAGGGTCTTGACTAGATAATATCATCTGTTGCGTGAGATTGCCCGTCTTCCAAGGGTTTTCTTGACCGGGAGCTACGTTAGAAGTGGGACTTGGTTTTGTTCCCATTCCAGAAGTACTACTTGCCTTGAAATGATGCTCCCATCCAGATCCCGGATTCCTTAAATTACTTATATATGTATTTAAATCTTGTTCTACTCCTCCATTTAAAATCACTGTTCTTCCTTGGTCATCTTTCTTTAAATTACCTTGCAAAAGAGATAATGTTTGCTCGGCATTGATCGCACCAGCATTGCTAATAGCAGCTAATGCAGCATTTCTAACAGTCGCCTTCTCTGTAGAGAGTTTAAGTTCTTCAATTTCATTTTTTAGATTGCCTATTTCAGATTCTTTAGATTGAGCAGTTTTATTTGCCTCTTCCCAAAGGGATTTGTATTGCCCCTGATCTTCAAGAGTTTTCAAGCGTTTTTCGTCCGCCTTTTTATACATGTCATCAACTTTTGCTTTTAATTCAGCAAAACCTTTCTCGGCTTTTTCTTTGCTTGACCTTTCTGCTGCAATTTTAGCTTCATAATCAGCTTTAATTGCTTCAATGTCTATAGGTGGAGTTTGTGGGGCATCGGTAGCAGCCACAGACTGCTCAACAGAAGCCACAGACTCCTGCTGGATGACTTTTTCTTCAACCATAATTAAGCGTCAGTTTTGGTGGTTTTTTCTGTTTTAACAGGGGCTTTTGGCTTGGTAGGAGCAGGCTTTGCTTTCGGCTTAGGAGCAAAAGCAGCTTCTAAGTCTTCTGCCTTTACACCTGAATCCAAATTGTCCGTTGCCATAATGAAAAATCAACTCATTAATATTCTAGTATATTAATCAATATTAGTCTCAGAAGCAGTGGGTAATACTTCACCTTGCACTAATATGTCTCTAAATTCTTCTCTATCTATTACTTTTTGGTCAAATAATGAGGTTAAAGCTGTTACATCTTGGCCTATTAGCCTATCAATATCAAAATCTCGGCTAATTTTAACTTCTGGGGGTTCTAATCCTACATAATTTGCAGATAAATTGAAAACTTTTTGGAGCTTTTGCTCTAATTCGAGCGAAACCATCGAGAGCATGGAATTAGTATCCACGCGATCAAGTCTTCTCGCATCCGCTGATTCAGCAACGAATTTTTGCTGCGAAAGCGTACTAATGCCAAGCGTAGCCATTTGCTGTTGTAATTCTTGTATTTCTGCCGCTTGTGCTTCAAATGCGCTTGATGCGGGTTCAACATAATAAACTTTGTTACCCGGCTGGGTCGCCATTGCGTAGTTAACACTGATCGACATGTCTTTTGTTTGATCGTCCCAACCCTCCAACACAAGCATTGGTTGTGAGGCTACATGTAAACTGTGAATTAAATCAGCTTGTCTTTGGAAATGAGCAATATTCAGATAAGCAATATCCAGCAAAGGTGGCTTGCTAGTCATTGTGTCTGTTTTACCTGAATAAACGGTAACTAAAGGAACTTCTCCTAACGAAAATTCACCATTTTCAACTAATTCAAACTCATTTTCACCCTCTGGGGAGTCAAAATTACCCGCATAAGTTGAGTCGCCCCAATATAACTCTTTGTTTTGTTCTTTATTCCTATAAATACGATATTTTCCCGGTTCTATAACTCTAACTTGACTAAATACTTTCTCTCCAAAATCACCTGTAGGAATAACAGCTTTTTCAGCTATACGAACTTGAATTAAATTTCCATAATTTGTTTCTCTATCTAATCTCCATCCATAAATATTCATTGGGTCGACTTCAATCCAATATGGTCTTCTATTTTGCTCTCTCTCTTCTGCAAGACTTAATGCACCTGTAGGTGCTGGATAATCAACTAATACATGACTCTGCCCATAAGTCAGGGAACACATAATTAATCTTCTTGCATATTCATCTAAGTCCGACTTACAACCATCAACGTCTTTTGCAAAGACATCTGTCCAGTAAGGATCACCAATAAGACTAATCGGTTTGCGAAGAATTAAACCTGTGGCTGCTCTAATTAATCGCTGTGTATAAGGTGAAAATACAGCTCGATTTACTCTTGATTGGTACGCTTGATAGTCTTCCCTTGGTTCTAAAGGTAAAAAAGTTTCAGAGTTATTCCTTAAATATTCTGTTCCTAGCGTTACCGCTTTCATTATTTCCCAACCTTGGGCCATATCCAAAACTGCCCTTGTTCGAGCAAATGGACTGTCACTACCACCTTGATAGGTAGTAGTTACTATGTTGGTTGGGTATTTACCCGGAACAGCATAAGTCACAATTTTCCTTAGAAACGATTAAATACCATTAAGCAGCAGAAGTAATTGCTCCACTGGTTTGGAAACTCACGCTTATGTTCTGAAGATCACCTACAGCAGCACCAAATTCACTGCTAGTGACAATCCCGCTGAAACTTAGTTTTTTACTGCCAGATGTGTCTAAAAACAACTCAAATTGAGCATCTGCTGCATCTTCCGTAACTAAAACATCAGCTAATAAATTAGCAGTTTCATTACCTGAAGCAGCTGTATATAAAAAGTCTATAGAGCCAGTTCCAGAAATTAAAGAACCAACATAACTACGTGAAGTAGCTCCATGAGCTGTGCAATCTAGTGTGTCCTTAGAAACACTAAGACTCCAGCCAGTTGTAGAAACAACTGCTTCCGTAGTTCCGGCTGCGTTCTTGAACTTTACGGAACCTTCCTCACCACGGTAAAAAGCCATGATTAATTAACAAAAAGAAGTTATGTAAATAGTTTAACTTGTGCTGTCTGTTTTCACAGGGGTTTTTGTTGTTCCTTTGCCTTTTTTATCTAAATACTGTTGACATCTTGGATCCCATAAAGCAGGATTTCGCTTGCCTTTGACTGCTTCAATAGCATTCAACATCTCTTCTGTGATTTTCATAAACTTAGACGAGTTAGTAAATCCTGTACCCAGTCTGCCCTAAAGTTTCCGGTTTCGCCAAATTGAATTGTTGTAAACATAAGTACCCAAAAGCATCAAATGCATGGTCAACTCCTAAATTTTTATTTGGCATACCTGTATTAGGAGTATACGTAAGAGTCCGTAATGATTTAATTAACTCCTTGCACTTTGGATGAATCAATGTTCTTCGCGCACCAGATGCATCCAATAATGCTGTATTTACTGCTGTAATTTTATCTCTGATCTTCCAAGGAGATCGTGGCGCGGAAACATTAAAACCACTTCTTCGTAAAATCGTATGGTCTGTAGCTCCTACTCCTACAGTTTTCCTTGCTCCACCTGTAGGGTCGGGACAAGCAATGATTCTTCTGTCTACACCATATCTGCGAGTTACTTCTTCTGCAAAATCCCATGTTGTAGCACCTCCTGTCATGATTATTTCATCGAAAACATATAAAACATCATCTTTTTTTACAGCACAAATACCACTCATAGGGTCTACGTTGAAATCTACCCCTAAAAGTAAAGGTGCAATGCTTATATCTTTTGCTTCTGCTGAAATATTTGAATCGCCAAAAGAAATTGCAACTAAACCCGTTAAGTTCTCAAAACTTGCTTCAAATTCTTGCCTAAATGTTCGCTCGTCTAATTGCGCCCTTGCTGCTTCAACTTCATGTGCTGGAACATTACCCCCCTCTATTGTTGTAAAACACCATCTTTTCCAATCTTTCCATTCGTCTTCACCACAAAAACACCATAAATCATAAAACCAACTTGCAGTTCCATCTGGTGTGCTAATAAATAAGGCCCATCCCTCTTTATCTGCTAAAGCTGGCCTTATTACTTCAAACCATACCTCTGATTCCATAAACGCTGCCTCATCTAACACTACCCCCGCTAAACTTCGCCCCCTTAATGCCATCGCATTTTCTGTTCCCTTTAACTCAATGCTTGATCCATTTATTAAATCCAGTCTCAAATCAGTCTCATTCTTTGCTCTTATCCATACCTTCGGTACTAATCGTTTTAATACCTTCCATGCAATATCTTTCGCCATTCGATATGTTGGCGCACAATAAAAAAATGTCTCCCCCGGCCTGTTAATGGCTCCACGGAGTAATTCGATGCAGGAAAGATAAGATTTCCCGAATCTTCGACCTGCGACGAGTACGCGGAAACGCTTCTTGCTGTTGAATACTTCCCCTTGCGCCCATCGTAAGCTGATCTCTGGTGTTGTTTTTACAGTCATATTATAAAAATAACTGTTTTTTTCTGACTATCACCCCTTATACTCTTTCCCATTCGCTTCATTTAGCGTTATTATCAAATTATTATTTGTTGATTGAGTCTGTGGCTGAATCATGTTTTCAGGATATTGAGGGGTTTGTTGCTCAAGACGAGCCTAAACGACGAGTCGTAGGAGCTAAGAATCCTACCGCAGTGGTTGAAGCTCGATGCCAACGCTTATACAAAAGACAATTAGAAGGTCTTACTGCTAGACAGCTTGTTCTTGACCATGCTTCTCGCGAAAGTATTAGTGTCCCTACTGCTTGGCGTGATTGGAAAGCTGTTAATGCTTGGAATGAAGAAGATTGGCAAAAAGATCGTGAAAATATGCTCTCCCGTCTTCAAAGTATGAGAATTAAACTCTTTAATCAAGCTATGAAAAAAGGACAGCTTCAAACTGCTGCTCAAGTTCTTGATTCTCTTGGCAGGGTTATTGGTGAATCTGTTGAAACTGTCAATATTCAAGCTCCTGAACTTGCTATTAAAGTCGAAGCTAAAAATTAATCCTTATCCTCAAGAATATATTTAAGTAGTGGGGGATTAATATATATATTCAAAAATTCTCGCACTCTCCCCCTCTTGGTTGCGCGAGGTAATTTTTTTTTATTTTTTTTCTGATAGCATTTGACGCCAAATCATAAAATTTTCAGAAGGTTCTGAAATTGTGGCGGCTGGGAAAAATAAAAAAATAAATTTTCAGGGCTGCTATCTCAAAACACAAAAAAAGAAAGCAAAAAAGACTTTAGATATGTATAATATTATTATATAAAGAATTGTTACAATATTTATATAATATATTCTATTAATATTTTTCTAAGATAGAATATTGATGGGAAAAATATATTTTTCTCAGAACCTAAACAACAGAAAAACCATGAAGAAAAGACTTGAGCTATTCAATTCTGCTCAACAAGATCTTTTGCAATTCTGCGAAAACTTCGAGGAAACGCTAGACCTATTAAAGGGCACTTTAAAAGCCTACCAAGAAGTACGAGACGAATTGCCAGAAGATTTTGCGGAAGACTCAGGCCTTGAGGATTTATTCAATCAGTTAGCTGATTTGGAGTATCACTTACTTGAGGAAGATGAGCTGTAGCTTTTAGATTCTCTTATGTTGGGTGGCCCTTCGGGGCTTCCCCAACACAAGAGGTTCTCATTTTTAACCTCTTCTTTTGGTTTTCTATTTCACCAAAAATAGAAAGCTAATTATCTAGCCTATAAAAGGGCCGGATTTTCTGTTCACTTCATTATCAAACCATGAACATCACCAACACAAAACACGCAACGCGCCACGGGCTAAAACGCCTCGGCTATAACAAAACGGAGCTAGTTTGGCCAAATGGCATTATTGTGTTTTATTCCTACGAAACGCCGGTAGTTGCATATTCACCTGCTCAAGGTGAATATCTGAAAACTTCAACAAGATTTTCAAAAACAACTACTAGACATATCAAGGAATACTTAAATGGGATAGAGGCAAGAGAAGTGCCACAAAGCCTTCTAGATAAAATGGGGGGCCTTGGTTCATGATTACAGAAAAAAGTTCAAAATCTGACTTACTAGAAAACCTTGGGGACACTTTGGAAGTTCTAGAAGATCAGGAACAACTCCTACGCACCAATGAGCAAGAGAAGCAAATTCTCTTTTATTTGTTGATTGGCTCCGTTGTTTGGAATTACTTTTTTTAATCCAACAAATCAAATAGAGAGGGCTTGGGCTCTCTCTTTTTTTTTAGCATCTGATTTCATCAGATTTTTTTGCTGGGTTTTGTTTTTCTCTTCCATTAGTAAGCATCTTGTATATAGCAACCTTTCGAAAAGCTCCTTATGTTTTTTTTGAAGCTGAGGGGTACAGATTAATTCCCAGTCACTGTGTGAAAGATCTTTTAGAGTTATTGGAAAGATTGGTTGAGGGTGAGTTTCGCTTTGCTGCTTATGGAGCCAAGTTTTGATGAGTGACATTGCTTTTAATGTGTTATATAATAATATTGTATCATACAATCATTTTTAACACTTTAAAATCATGAAGACTTTACAATCTCAAAGAGATTTCGAAACAATCAAAGCCCTGTTAGTTGAAGGGATCTCTCTGGACGATGACTGCCCAAGCGATCCAGAAAAATACTTTGACTATGCATTAAATCGTTTTTTTGCTGAGACAGAAGGCACGATTAGCAGGCATGGCATTTTAAAAACATGCGAGAAATGGCTGTCAGGTCTTGCACTTCATATTCCTTTCTGGAACAGCGATATTGAGGACCTTGGCTTGGATCCTGAAACCTATTTCAAAGATTGCGCTATTGTCTTCTTGACTGAATCAATGATTAAAAATTCTTAGTAGAGAAGCAGGCCCAAAGCCTGCTTTTTTAATGCTGATTGACATTACTAGAATATTATTCTATATTGACCAAAGCATTTATTATCAATAGGCATTCATCTCGCAAGCATTAAGTTGCTAAAAGCCAATTGATGTAAGCCCTAGACCTTACCCTTTGCTATCACACCAATGAACGCTACTTACATCGACAAACCAGAATTGATTCCTGTTTTGTTAGGACTTGGGTGGACTGTAGTTAATAGCTATTGGACCGATTGCCCACAAAGAATCTATTCCACACTTACTGAGGACTCGATTAATGAAACTCTTGATTGAGATTGAGATGGATAACGCTGTTTTTGAAGACGATGGCGAAGGCTTAGAAGCTAGCAGGGTTCTAAGTACGATCCAAAACAAAATTGAAGACATTCCTGACTTCTCTTTGGGAGACAAAGGCTCTGTCTATGACCTTAATGGTAATACCGTTGCCTTTTGGGAAGTTAGAGAATGACATCTAAATTCGAAGAAAACGAACAGGAGTTAAACGCCTACATTCAGGAAGCAGATCAAGAAGGCCTTTCTAGTGATGAAATTCTTGAATATTTCACCTGTTGTTTTGAAATCAGTCAGGCTACTGCCTATAGGTGGCTAAGAAAACTTAGAGAATCAAACGTTCCAATAGCCAAACAACTTCAAAAGGACACTCTCGAATTTAAGCAGGATGCCAACAAATTGATTGGGCAAGCTATCAATCAACTCAAAGATAATAACGATCCAAAAGCACTCCTTGAGGGTCTTCTCCATTCAGTCAAATTAAAAAGGGAGCTTTCTAAGCTCTGACAATTTCTCACGATTCTCACCCCTATGAAAACTCAAACCATGAATGCAGAAAAATTCGCTATTGCATTTGGCGAAAGGGCCGGCTTAGATGTTCGTCCCAATCAAATCAAACTAGAAGGCAATTGGCTTTTTTATAGAAGTCCAGAATGGCCTCATGAAATAGATGCCTATCGTTTACCACTTCCCATGATAGCTGAACCGTATGATGAGGTTAAATACGACGAGTCACCATTTAAACCTAATAATCATATTGTAGTTGCCATGACTATCAAAAAATTAAATAGGAGTTATGACTCATGAAGAAATTAAGCCCCAAATTAAAAACCAATCCCAAAGACCTCAGCTATCGCTTTTTTCAAATATCGATGGGAGATCTCATTCTAATCTCCCACTTTATTAATAAAGTAATAAACGAAAACCCCAATGACTATTACACCAAAATTATGGGGAATCAAATCTTAGACAATCTCTTAATTCAACTTTCAAAAGATGACGTTGAGGAGCTTTTAAAATGACTCTTTATGAGGAGAACCCAATGACCAAAAATGATTCAAATTTTTTCATGAAAAAGGCCGCTCTTGATGATGCCTTTATGCATCACCAGATTACCGACGAATTTTATTTACGGTCATTAGCTGAGTTGGAATCACACAAAACCTCTACCGATCCAATAACACACATTAACTCTATGCGAAAAAAACGCCTAGAAAAATGGAATTAGATAAGTTGATTCTTAAATTGATTTAATCGTTCTTCAAAAACTTGTTTTCCACCAAGGAGCTCCAATTGAGATACTTCTCTTAATTGGACTCCATTTTCTCTTGCTATAACAATTAACCCCATTGCTGGTCTAATGCCGGCCATTTCTTCTAAGCCCCAAGCATACGCCGATAACTGATGCAAATAATCTGTTAAATATGCCTCTGGTTTTTCTTTGGCCGATCCACTGGTCTTAAAATCTAATAAACATAAATTACCTTGTCTACCATAATCTATTAATGCATCCGACTGACCGGCAAAACCTAATGGATGATGAATAGAAAATTCTGACGCATGAATAGCCGCAACATTTTCCTCTATCCACTCGGCCAAATTTTCCGCATACTTTCGAGCTGCCCAACTGACTTCACTCGATCTTGTTCGGGCTGTCTTAATCGCTTTTTCGACAATTGCTTTTGGCCCACGCGCCAAGCCGTCATCGTAAAACTTCCAGCTATTGCGAGCATTGCAGATATTTCGATTGATTTTAGAGGCAACTTTGAGTACATACTCACAATGTTCATGTGTAATGGTTCCCCTATTACACGCAATCTCAAGATCTGCTGCACTTGTTGGCTTTGACTTCCAACGCTCCAGTGATCTCCTTTTTGCTTCAGGGATAGTGTTACTCAATATTGTAGTAACGCTGTAGTAATTATTTCCCTCTGTATCTTTATAGATACGATATTCTCCTGAATCATCTCTCTCCAATGAACTACTTCTTAGTGAAGCTAAGAGGTCTTGACGTTTTTCTGGAGCTGCTGTTGGCATTAGATATACTTTCCCATGATTAACTTACCATGAATGGGCTTTTTCGCTAGTGACGAGGGCTTTCTTTTCCCCGCGCTTGACATGTATATTATATGATATTATTGTATAGATGTCCGTTAAGGACTTCAAATCAAAACCGTTAAGGTAATCAATCATGGCTTTAAAAGGCTTTCAGGTAACAGTGGAAGGTACTTCACCTCTTCTCTGTTCAAATGTCGCTAGTTCTGATCCATTAGGAGAAGGTTCTAAGCAAAAAGCATTTTTCTCCAGCAAAAAGAAGAAAAATGATGAAGATCACAGAGCATTAAGAACCCTCGACTGGATCTTTTCTGGCTATTGGGAATCTCAAGGAGATGTTGAAATTGACGAGTCCGAAAACATTGTCAATTTTGAAGGATTCTCAACTCCTACTCTGCCCGGTGCAAATTTTCAACGCTGTCTACGAAATGCAGCTACAAAATGGAAACTAGGAAAAGATGTCCTTCGCTCCGTTGTCGTTTCTAACGATCCAGCTATTGAATACGATGGCCCAAAAAATGCCATTGAAATGTTCAATTCCAGAACACCAAAATTTCAATTAGCTGCTTTTACGTCAAGAGGTGTATGGGTTAATCGTTTAATGTTCCCTCTTTGGAAGGCAACTTATCGGCTAACTGTTGATGATGAAATTTTAAGTGTTTCTCAGCTTAAAAGAATTATTACAATGGCAGGTAAAGCCGAAGGTTTAGGTACTTGGCGACCCAGACATGGAAGATTTACCGCTGGTGAATTAGTGGAGGTTGGTTTCGATGTCTAGACCTAATATTTATCCACTTGATTGGAAGAATCTTGAAAAAGGTTCTTCTATCTCAGAATCGCAAATTCGTGAGTTTTGGCATTATCTCTATCCAGATAAACCCTTTGATGAAAGGAATTCATGGATAACTGTTAAAGGTAAAATTCAGGATTATAGAGCGTCTATCAATGCTCCTTTGGTTATCAGGCAAGTAACAAAAGAAAATACAACTTTTTTTGAAATCCTTACTGATCAAGAAGCTCCTGATTATTTAGCAAGGCAAGCAACAGCAGGTATTAGAAAACAACGTACAAATGCAAGACGATTGTTAACTGACATTGATGTTGACAATCTTGATGAAGCACAAAAACGCAACTTGGAAACTAAACAAGTTCATCATGCGTTTATTGCTTCTGCTGCTGATGGAGCTAGAAAACATTCGCTCCAAATGCAAAGAAAAGGTCAGTCGTTACCTAAGTCTTTGATAAATAAATCAAAGCTTGTTCCTCCTGACGCTTAACGGCTCTTAGCCATGCCCTTTGACGTTGCTCGCCCCGACTCATAACTGCTCATTCCCTTTCGTTTTGACTCCGTTTATTGCAACTCAACTTATCGCTATCACTGCTCAATTCACTCGCTCGCACTCAACGATTAAGAGTGCAACTTCCTAAGATTTTGTCTTAGCAAATCGATTCGGTGCTATTCGACTCTTTCCGATTCCTCCCTGCAACGCCTCGATTCCCTTCAGTGCTTTTCGATTCACTTCAATCGCTTCTCAATTCTACGATTAAGAATTGTACCCCTAAGATTTTGTCTTAGCATCGCGCGTCGCCTCGTCACATCGCTCTGCTTTTCTGTGCATCTCGTCTCGTTTCGTCGCTCTGCTACTCACTTCAATCGCTTCTCAATTCTACGATCCAAGAATTGAACTCCTAAAAATTTGCCTTAGCTCCGCAATTTTCCGCCAATCCCCTCATCTCAGCTCTGGTTTCCGCAGCTCTTACCTGCTCAGTACGGCTCAATTTTCCGCACTTCTATCGCTCACGATCCACGATTAAGATCGCAACCTAATTCATTAGAAGTTAGTCCTATTCCGACAGGTTCTTCATTCCATAACTTCCTGTGATTACTCGTAATATCTATCCACCTATCACCAGTAAAATAAAAGGTTTTGTCTGTAGCCGAATCAATAAATAAATCTCCTTCCTGTGGATTCAGTATATTCATTATTAATGAAGGGCATTGCTTTCCAATAATAGAAGCTTTGCCTCTGGCCATCTTTTTAATGCTTTCTCTCTTGCTTCTTGTGAAGACTCGGCAATAAAACGTACTTTCATTTTTGGTTGATCCTTTGGAATTACACAAAAAATATGCTCCTTAGTTAGCGGAGCAGCTGAACTGTATTTCATCTATGAAAGGCAAAAATTTATCCTATATGAAAGGCGGGTTTAATGGTTTGCTTGGTAGAAACCCATGAAGAAAGAGACTGTTTCTACTACGCGACCATAACTCTTTCAATCTTTATTGAAGCTCGTAACAAACCCAAAAGTCTCGGAAAGATTTACTTCTTTAAAGATGAGCAGCGCACCAATAAACCCGCTACAACTTACCCTTCTGGATTGAAAGGATCACCATTTGTTAATAAGGCTTTGATGTCAAAACCTTCTTTTTGGGCTTTTTCCCAAGCAGCTTCTAGTTCTGATTCAGTGTCCTCATCTCTTGGTTCAACCTGTAGATCGTAAGAAATACGTCCATCAGTGTTGATTTTTGATAAGCACAAATCCCAGTCCAACAGGTTCTTGTATTTCCTGTTTAAAGCAATCCTTTTTATTGCTTTTTGAATGGTGAACTGATCGCAAGAAAAAATTCTTACAACTTTGTTATCAAAGTCATAAACAGGCCATGCCATAGCTTCCTTAATAGGGGCATTCTCTGTACTTTGATAAGCCTTGCCCCACATGAAATCTTTACCCATTTCTGTCATCACTTCTTTATCAGAAGGCTTGGAAATAAAACGAAATGGTCTTGCTTTACCTGTAGAAACTTCTTCACCCCATGTCTGGAAATACATGAGAGGGTCTAGTTCTAGCAAGGCGAAATGAGAGGGTTTTTTTACATCAACCATCCCCGGATTTAGGTAGGAGCTGACAAGAGGCTTGTCACCTTGTTCTTCAGATCTTTCGACCTTTTCTTCAAATGTGGCTGAAAATTTCATAGTAGAAATTTGTAATAGCGATTTTGTGAATTGGGCAAAAACTAATTTTTGCACAATATTATTCTATACCCTTGACCAAACAACGTCAACTATGCTTAAAATGAAAAAAGTCTCTGGCGTGGGACAAGCACCAAAGACTTTTCAATTGTTATTTCTATTAGAATATTACATGAACGCTTCAGATTTGACCAGTCCTCTAATAGAAGGACTTGTTTACGCTCCTATTTACAAAAAAGGTGCGTCCATGCGCTCAGGCCGAAAGGCTACTGGTAAAAATCCTTTTGAAGAAAGTTGGGATAGAGATTTTGATAAGGCTGATGTTGAGCTAGCTCTCAACAAAAACTCTGATCTTCAAGCAGTTGGTCTTTACACAGGAATCAGAGGGAAAGGTATTTGTATTCTTGATGTAGATCAGAATCTTAAAAAGCTTTCTAAAAAATGGGGTGACAGTCTTAAGAATGCTCCAAAGGTTTTAAGCACTAAAAAAGATGCGGCTAAGTTTATTTTTCGCATCCCAGAAGAATTTTGGAGTGATGTAAGAGGTCATGGTCTTCGAAAGGAAGATGGTGGAGATTATGAAATTCTGTGGGGTCGCAGACAAGGTGTAATCGTTGGTGCTTACCCCGGTGGCCATTCTTCCGTAGAAGGAACTTATACGCTTGTAGGCGATTTAAACGAGATTCCAGAGGCTCCTGCTTGGCTTATAGCTGAGATGAAAGCTCCTCCTAAAGTCGTTACTAACAGAAAAGACCTTGACTTTACCGACAGAACAGAAGAAGAAGTTCAACAAATTATCTATGAATGCCTTTCTGTTATTTCACATCAAGGCTTAGGAAGTAGAGATCATTGGGTAAGAGTTGGAATGGCGATTCATTCTGCTCTACCAAGTGAAATGGGCCTTGCCCTTTGGTCTCATTGGTCTTCTCAAGATCCCGATTTTGCTGAAGAATGGGAAGATGCTGATGACCACAACACACCTTGCACAACAGCGTGGTATTCCTTCAAAAGTTCAGGAATAGGACTTGGAACCCTTATTTGGTTAGCTGATCGAGAAGACCCTAATCGACATAGGTTTTCAAAAGAAACCGCACGAATAGTTGAGGCCGCAGAAGAAAGACAAAAAGAAGATAGCCTTCCTTCTTTGACGTTCCAAGAAGCCATAAAGAGGGGTAAAAAAGCTCTGAAAATAGAAAATCCAGCAGAACGTAATTACACACTTAATCAACTTGCATTAAAGACCGGATATAGAACACAAGCTGAATTTGAATCAGTCCTTACTCAAAATACTATTTTTGAAAAAAGCACTGGGGTTATTACTGTTGAAGAATTAATGGAGATGAATCTAAAACGTAAGTACTTAATTCCAGACCTGCTACCCACTCCATCTGTTGTTCTGATTTATGGAGCTGGAGGAGATGGAAAGTCAATGGCTGCATGGGCTTTGGCAAAACATATAGTAAATGGTGATCCTTTCCTTGTTAGAGAGAGCTTGGTTCCCGTGGAAGAAGGACCAGTCATGCTCCTCAATGGAGATCAATCACTAGTTCAATTAAAAGAACAACTTGAAGAGGTTGAATATCCAGTTGATTCACGTACCAGAATCCAAAACAACTGGCAATTGGAATATCAAGCTCAGTTCATCGAATTAATGGAGACTTTTAAGCCAAAATTAGTTGTTATTGATTCCTTGATTGGTTGCAGTGGTGGTAAAGCCTTTGATGAAAATAAAGCTGAATTTGCTGTTCCACTTGGTTGGCTAACAAGAAATAATGGTTCTGCTTTCCCTGAAACGACCATTCTTGTTATTCATCATTCCAACAAGCAAGGTGGGATTAGAGGAACTTCTGCCATTCCCGCCGCTGTTGATGAAACTTGGGAATTGACAAAACCAACTGACGAGGAAGCTGCAAAAAATGGTAAGCATAGTCGGATGATTGAAATCAAAAAATCACGTTCCATGAGAGAAGGAACGAAGCTCCTCATGCAAATGCAAGATGATTTGAGCTTTAAACTGAGCGATTACACTCCTGAAATTAATGATCTTGATACAACTCCAGCTTCTATTACAGATCGAGTCTTGGCAAAAATTAGAACAGTTTATCCACGCTCCATAACAACAGAAGAACTGATTTGTGATCGCTTACTAGACGGCACTCCCGGTGGAATTAGAAAAGCACTGGAACGACTAAGAAAAAGAAGCTTAATTAAAAGAACAGAAGAAGTCGTAACGTCCGAAAAGGGAAAAACGCTCCAAACTTACATAGCTGTACTCGCGCAGGGGAGTAAAAAATGAGTGTCCAATTAGAGCAGAAAGGTGCTGTGGAACGGGATTTGATGTTGGACATGCATGTTGGACACTCAAATCTGTCCAACTTGAATAAATTTTCAAATCAGGTTGGACACCGTAACCTGTCCAAGAACAGTGTCCAATATCACAAGCTTGTCACTGGAACGGATTTAGCAATGTGGGACGTTTTTTATCAATCCCCACGAGGCTGATTTGCCTATTTATAAGTAATATGCTAATATTCTATTAATCACATAAGTCTAATGACTGACCACGAAGCTTTCAATACCCTTCAGACGGCTATCAAGCTTGGAGGGTCTTTCTCTAGGAAATTAGCTGAAGCTGCTTTAGTAGCTGATGCTGATAACAAGGCTTTGATCTTTAGAACTTGGCCAAGACTCATTACTCAATACGGCCCTAGTTCAGCTCTATATTCGGAGGCCAGATGATGCCTGATGTCTACGAAATCTACGATTTTGAATACAATCCCAACTCTGAGGTTGTTTACGTTGAGGCAGAGGTTGAAGACGCCGTTCAATCTTATCCAGCAACTCGCTACGAACCAGAACAATGGACTCATGGAAGATGTTCTACCTCTTTTATGTGGAACATTGACGAAGATGGTCCTGTAAATAAAAAAAACATTGCTAAGTATTTAGAGACATACGAACCTGATTGGATCTTGGTTCCATTCGACAATTCAGAAGACGCAATTGATTCTTTTGATTCCGTTAATACTTACAGGACGGTTTTTAGTTATTGGAATTAATTATGGACATTTATTTAATATGGTACTATTCTATAAATTAAAAACAAGATGACTGAAGAAAGAAAAGGTCACGGTAACAAAAAACATTTACAGATTCTTCTATCTCCTCATAGGGGAGAACTTTTTATTAATCATATAAAAGAAGACGTAGGAACTAAGCCAACGGCTTGGATTAGAGAGATGATTTACAATTACCTTAAAAAGACTTTACCTAAAGATGTTTACAATGAGGCTGAAAAAAAAGATGAGGCTGATTGGCAACAAACTGTTCAAAATCGATTAGAAGGTCGTGCATTGTCTAAACTATTAAAAACAATTCGCTAAATGTACAATCCAAACTGGCTCAAAGAAGATCAACAAAGAGTTATCGATATGGATCGCTGGTATCAGCTAGACGGGCGTCATAAAGCTAATCATCCTCTTCATGGCCTATACACTGGATTAGCAGAAAAAGGAAAAGCATTAGATCGCAACGAAGAACTTAAAAACAGAATGGCCAATGCTCATTTAAAGCTAAAACGCACTAAAAAAAATTAGACCACCACATCTTCTTTCTTTGGATCACTTTGTTCTCCTTACAAATCAAAACCGCCTGTAATTCTGCAATCTTTTCTAAACACTTGTTAACAATAAATTCTTGATGTCGCGCTTGCTTTAAAAGTTCAATTGCATATTCTTTAACTTCTTCAATATCTTGGCACGATTTCACTTCTCTTGCTCCCACTTCAACTTCTAATTCAACCTCTAATGGCGGAGTTTGGAAAAATTGCGGAATTTCTAACTCGTCTAAATACATTCCTTATGAAGTTATGAAGTCTTCACAATCCTATACAAAATTGGTAACTTTGGCATGGTGATCCCCATCAACCACGCAAAGCCCTTGCACTTAGTCTATCTGCGAGGGTTTTGTTGTCTCTGTCTTTCCTGTTCTTCCCAGAGTTTTATTAGCAACTCAAGCTCCTTTATACGAGCCTTAGCGTTGGCTATCTTTTCTTCTAAGACAGTCATTGAATCTGACGAGCTTGTAGGTTCGCTACGGCTCTGTCTACATGATTCAATCGGCAATATATGTCTTTTACATCTGTGTGAACGGATTCAATTCTCTTTTCGACAGATTCCATTGCTGTTGTTAAACGAATGAAATCATCTCTACTTTGCCTTGAACGAAAACTAATCGATCCAACAGACACAAAACAGGCCGTAAGCACCGCCCCACCAACAGCAGCTACAACTTCTACCATTTTTTACCTTCTGTATCTATTCTTATTATGACCTGCTTCCTGTTTTTATGGATGAAAAGCCACCCTCAGATGTAAACCCTAAAAAGAAAGGGCCATTAGGGAAACTCAAAGAAAAGATGGATGACAAGGAAGAACAACTTGTTATTCTTTCTACTTTCGTGCGTTTAGGTGTTGTTGTATGGAGTGGATTTATATTGACTCTTAACTATGTAGAAATCCCAGGATTAGGCCAACAAGAACGCATCGACCCGACGTTTATTGCATCTGTTTTTACGGGAGCTTTAGCTAGCTTTGGGCTCGAAACAGCAAAAAAGCGAGGTGACGGCACATATAAGTCTGAAGATGAGAAACCTATGAATAAAAAGGAAATTGAAGCAATGTTTGCTAATAATCAATCAGGAGGTGTTCAAACAATCCGTGTTTTAACCCCTCTTAAGATAGAAGGCGCTGAGGTTGTTAAATACGACCCAATCACAGGCAAAGAAATCGACCCTCAAACTGGAAAACTCACATGAAAAAATTAATTGCTTTCCTTTTCTTGTCTTCTTTAGCTACTCCTGCATTTGCAGATATAACAGCTAAATATGTAACAAGTGCACAAATCTCCGTAGATATGCCCTATTCCGTTACTAATAGGGCAGGCTCTACATATAGCCTTTCAGGAAATAACATCACGCCTTCAGTAACAGTCGGAGACACCACAACTAGCGGCAAAATCGGTGGCCTCAATCTTGGCTCACTCACTAATAACGTTCCAGCCTTACTTTCAACAGATACTGTTGTTACTACTGCTGGTTCAGCGTTCTCGAAAACAGAGTCTATCTTTGTTGGAGATGCGACTCCTTCTACTGTCACTCCCAGTAGTGGAATAGCTGCTTTGCCAGTTTTTAGCGGCCAAACAACAGTAGGTTCAGGCGGCACTGCTGGATCACTTGCCCTGACTTCTTTATCAAGTGGAGTGCATACATGCGCCGCTGGAGGCAGTGGAACGAGTTGCATTGGTTCTACAACAGTTAGCATTGAAATTGACTAAATGGCTGTTGCTACTCATTACTTTGCTGGGGTCTAAAAGTGTTGCCGCGCCTTTGGTCCCTCAGTTTCGTAGTGGTACACTCACGACCTCTTCAACTTCTGAAAGTATTATTAATGAAACAATTACCAGTCATAACTATAGGACTGGATATGCATATTCTGCATCTGGACACAACATAAAAACAGATACCTATATCAATCCATCTGCACTTCCAACCTCTACACAAACAATCAATGGCATTAATTTTAACTGGACAAGTCCTACTTTGGAAGCGATTCCTCGATGGCAAATAGTAAACGAGTCCCAACCATTTTCTCTGGTCGAAAGCGTGATTTCTCCCGGACTAGAAACAATTACAACAGTTACAAGGCAAATTCAAACAACAACAACGTCAGAAAGTATCTCAGTTTTTGGTCAATAATTCTTTTTATTTTTACTCCCATTAAAACTTATGCTAATACAACCGTTGCCTCCCCTCAAAGTAATAGTTCTGGTGTTGTAAACAACAACGCCACAATGATTACACCGGGGTTGTGGCCTACTAATAGATATTCCCAAGGCATTCAATGCGTTGGCCCATCTGTTACTTTTAGTCCCTTCGTCACCGACAGTCATAGTTTTGCCCTCCCTCGAAAAGAAATCACACGCACACCGATCTATAACGAAGACACTGGAGCAATTAAGTACTATTCAGAAATTCCTCGCTTTGAAAAAGAAAATTTTGCCCTAAACTATGGGGCTAGTCTTCAGTTTAATATCCCTCTTGGAAAAGGCATTGACCTTTGTCATCAAGCTGTTAAGACAAATATCAGAAACCAAGAATTGATTTATAAGAAGACTGCATTGGAAATTGCTTTGCATCGTTTAAAGATTTGTAGTGAGCAATTAAAACTTGGTGTCCGATTCAGGCCGGGCAGCCCAAGCGCAATAACCTGTGAAGACATAGAAGTGGTAGTACCTCCAAACCAAGTTATTCCTCATGTTCACCCAATTTCTTCTCCTTCTTCTTCCCAGTAAGCTTTTTGACTAAATTTTGGACCGCTGGCTTAATTAAATTTAAAAGCAAGGGTGAGCTTGCAGCTATTAATCCTATCGTTGCAGTTTGAACAGCAGCCTGTGGCGTAGGTAGAAACTGTTGAAAGAAAGGTACATCTTCATACAAAGTAATGCATTCTTTTCCGTTTTCAGAAAGCTTGTGACCACTTACTTTTTCAAGTTTTTTGTCATTTCTAAAATCACCAATTCTTTGATCTCTAGGCCCCGGACAATCAATAAAGACATCATCTTCTTTTTCTTCAGGTAATTTTGGAATTTCGGGTTGTTCTGATTCTGGTAATGGAGGTTGTTTTTGTTCAGAAGGTGGGGCTTCTTTTATAACTGTGATATCTTTTGGGCTATAATCCATTGGCCAAAAATGTGGTATTTCTCCTTCAGGACATGTTGTAAATACCCCATTTGGATCATCAATTAAAAGATTTGGATTTAGATGTTGATCTCTATGTTGATAAGTACACCCCGGAATTACTGACGGAGGGCGGATATTCGTTGGGACGTAAGGAGTATATACAAAGGGAACAGGAACCTCTGGAATTTGAATTTCAGGAATTTCACTCACTTGCTTAATTTAAGCCCTGTTTTTAAATCTCTTTTACCGCCCCACTTCCAAGTCTGAAACCATTCAGCTTCGGCATCTAAAATTTCAGGATTGGTTTCAGATATTAAATTATAAAGTTCTCCAACAGCACAAAGATGATATGGATCACCTTTGTCAAATGCCTCAAAAAAATCTCTAAGATCAAGTTTCACTTTCTTTCTTCTTTCCTTTTGTATATCTCTACAGCTGATTCACATTTTGGGCAAGTTAAAAAAGTAACCATGTCATATAGAGAATCTTCCTCTATATCAATATCAGAGCTCCAAATAAGGTCTGCTTTACAGTGCCAACAATTCATTTCCTTTGTTTTCGATCAAAGTACAAGTCAATTCTTTTTTTACCCCAGTACAAAGCTACGATCCAAATGGTAAATAAAGCTCCTTCGGCATAGCTCATGCTATTCCAAGCTTCAGTTGCTGAGTCCATAATCCTCCATTTGATCGATAATCATATTGATTAGTATAGTTTTGCTGTAGTGACTTGTCGTGCCTGCATGTCTTTGCAATTCTTTGCTTGTCTTATATCTTAAAAACCTACGGTAGCCATCATAAGGAGCTGGACTTTGGTAAGTGAATAATGAGCCAATGGCATCTAAAAGTATTTTCATAGTTAACAATCGCTAAAGTCTCTAGCCATTTGACCTCCAATTTTTGCTCCTTCTTTTTGGCTAAACATATTAACGAAGCCACTTAAAACAAAACCAATAACAGGGATATTTGCGACGGAAGGCGAAAGCTTTGCTCCAACACTAGCTCCAACCAATCCTCCTGTTGCTTCCCCAGCTCCTTCCCTTTTTAAGCATTGAATTTCTTTCTCTGTTAGTTTTGCTTCCTCACCTATAATCTGTCCCTCAACAACTCTTTCCTCATAAATATTGGCCTTTGATTTCCTTAGGCCAAGAAATCCAGCTGGTTTGATAATATTCCGTACACCTACAACAATCTTTGGATCATGTGATCGATAACTGATTCGATACCCATGTCTGTTGACTTCTGCTGTGTAACTAGAAAATGGAGTTGTAGGTAAATCAATGATTGGTAGATCGCTTTTTTTATCAACTAATAATCCAATCATTCCTAAATGTGCTAAACCAAAAATTGTTCCTGCACTAACAGCAAAAAACCTCAGTAAATGATTTGGGCGTTCTTTTCTATACATTCTAAAAAGGAACTGCTTTCCCAGTCGTCGAAGGTAATTGTTTCTGTATAGCCTCTGGCATAACTTTATTAATATCTCCCATTAATTTGTTTTTTATTTTTACCTCAAATTGAGGACTGGTTACATATTTATAACCGAGATAAGTCCCTCCAGCCAATGTACCAGCTATAAGGAAAGCCAGTACACTTAAGGCATTAAAAACTTTTTGCATAATGAAAGATGCTTTTTTAAAGGCTTTAACGCCTTTAACTCTAATGGTATTTCTATTACTTGTCGGTTTGTTACCTCTTTTTACTATTGCAGAGTTACTTCACAAGCCTTATCAGCCTCTTCAGGCTCGACCACCTCTTCCTCTTGACTTCTACCGATAAGTGTTTCGCAGACTTTAATCGCCCCAATAATCTCAGCGTGTTCTTGTCTGCAAGCTTCAATAGTCTTGTTTGCTTCTTTGAATGTTTGCTCTACATTCTGTTTTTTAATAGCAAGTTGAGTAAGTAGTTCTTCTGGGGTTGGCATAGGTTAAGAAGGTCCATCGAGACAGGCAGGCCAATCAGTTATACCTGCTGTTTTTTTACCATCCTTATCATAAGTCCCATCAAGTAATGTCTTTAACGCTGCTACATCTGAACAAGCTGTAATTTCATCTTCACGAGTCTTACAAACTGTTCTCACTGCTTGTCTATAAGTTGTTATGGAAGATGGAATTGCGGTTCCTTCTTCAGCCTTTCTAATGATGTACCAATCATATTTAGCTAATAATCCACTTGCATTTCTTTTTTGTTCTGTAATCCATTTTGTCTTTAATCCTTTTTGAATAACCTGATTACCATCAGAATCTTTTATTAAATTACCCTCAGAATCTTTTGCATTTGAATCTTCTAAATCTTTTGCCTTACTTTCTGACCAATAGAACCGCTGATCGAATATTGGATCGTCGGCTATTTCTGTGATCCCAATTGCTTTCTTTTCGTCAGCACTACTTAATCGCAGCCAGTTTGAAGGATAGTTGATTCCATTTGAGCTGAATGGAACATCAACAGGAAGTGGTTTGCCGTCTAATTGAAAAGCCATAATTTAATTTTAACGAGCAAGGGCGTATTTTTCAGGTGAACTTGCAAAAGCTAGATAAACATGTCGATGACCGTTTCCATTAGTACCACCAGCATCAGTTCTAAGTTTAAACCCCTTTGCTAGAAAATCACACTCATAAGACCCCGTTGTGTATTCTGCATTGTTATTGTTAGCGAAAAGAATAGGTAATTCATCATTAACGCCCCGTTTATCATCTCTTATATGCCAACCCTCTCCGTGAGTTGCTTTCCACATTACCCAAGCGGGCCTAAATCCTAGATGAACATAGGCCCCATCATTGCTACCATTCCCGATAAAATAGCCTACCTTGCTAAAATCTTTTACTGATGCAAACAAATAAGCAATAAAAGTATCACCATTTGCATTTGAAATTGCATGGTTTTGAGTAGTAAAGACACTGCTTGTTGGTACTGTATCGTTCCACATCTCAAGGTCTCCAAAGGCTCCAGTTGTATTTAATCTTGCCCAATATTGTGCAGAACTAGCAGTAGTTGTTTGGTTTCTATGGTGATAAACAGCCCAATGTTCATCTCCATAGGTTCCAGACCTACTTTTAACAATCATCATTTCAGGAGCAACTCCTAATGAGTGTGCCCGTGTTTGTGGGGTGCTACCTGTCCCTGTGTAACTAACAATGTCAAAACCAGCCGTCGCTGATTCTTTCCAAGACCACATAACATAGGTATCACTATTAACGTTTAAATTTCCACTGTTTCCAATAGTGACTCCATTAGAATTAAAGGCTGACACACCTTCACCTGAATAAGCTTCTTCAAACCAAGTATCATTAGGCCATAAACTTTCCTCAACACCTCTAACAGTGTCGAAAACCATGTGATTTTGAGTACCACTTCTTTCTTTAAACCATACAAAATCAGGTGAGAAATCTAGACCTGTAATTGTCTGACTTGATCCCCCATTGCCTGTATAAAGAACAGTATTGAAATGATCGGTTGGCTTTATCGTTGGATCACTTAGATTTGCTGTACATAATTTCAAATGGTCTGCTGGAGCTGAATGAGCAAAAGGTCTTTGACCAAAATTCCAATTCAAATTACAAGCTGCCCCAAATGCCATAGGTATCCAACCACTGTCAGGCATTCCAGAAGTTACATCTGAAAATGCTGCCCCTTGACTTGTTCCGTTTTTGTAAAACGTAATTGTCCCTGCTGACATGTCAACAGCAATTCCAATCACATCTCCATCAGTAAATGTTGCGCCCCAGCTTGATGTCGCTGTATTCGTCCCAAGAGTTGCAGTGTTCTTATTCCCATTGTTTTGATAATTCCTCCAAGCTTCTAAAGGAATATCAGTTTGATTCCAAGTTGCTAAACAAATTCCTATGTTGACCTGACTCCCAACAGCAGTAACTGTAACTTCCCAATACCATTTGCCTGACGTAATGGATTGCGTACCAGTAACAGTTCCATAAGTTCCTGAATCAAAAGGTGTGTATAAATTGCCGTTAGTGGTAGGAACTAGTTCATTTTTCCTTCCGGCTAATCGATTTATTGTGCAAAAATTATTACTTGGAGAATCTTCTAATGAATCATTCCCGACCCCTGCTGACACTGAAAGATTATTAGGTGTAAAATTATTACTATTCCCAGAAGAATCTTTCCCTAATGTTGTTGCTGTAACTCCAGAATTATCAGAAAACTTTAAATGAAATCCGTTGGAACCGTATGCGCCAGAATACTTTATGGCTTTGTATTGTCCTGTGTCAGAATCAGTTTCAGCAAATTCACTCGGTGATTTTGCAGACCCATCAATAAAATGAAAATCTGCATAATAACATCCAGTATAATCAGTTGTCTCAGAGAATCTACCTATACGATGTTTGCCTTCTCCCCAATCTGAACCGCCTAAACTATTCCCATTGATAACACTATCTTGGCCTGAGCTTGGATTAGTCTGACTATCAAACGCAGTTTCTCTCACTCCATTGATATAAAGTCTTTGCCTGTCACCTGCTGTACTGTTGCCCGAATCCCATATAAACACAATATGCATCCATGCAGTTGGATCTCTAAAAACTCTGGTTGTCAATAAATAACCTTTGTCGGAATTATGCCAATTTCTAAATTTAAGTTTATCTGCATTATCAAAATTTAGATGTGTATAAACGTCATCACTTCCTGATGAAAAAATAGACTGATGTTCTTCGTTAATCGATTTTTTTACCCATACACTCATAGTCCATAAGTCTTCATTTCCATCGCCTAAAGTTGCAGTTAAATATGCACTATCATCTCGATTAAAACGCACACTTCTCTCTATCTCGTAATCACTGACTCCACTAGCTCCTATTCGTGCTAAATCATCAAACATGTCACGCTAAAGCTAATGTTGCTACACAATGAATTTTATCAGCAGCAACAACAATATAATCGATACGATCCACTGAACTGGCCGCTGTTGACAATGTTGGGGCGGCTCCACCTGCCCATAAAAATTGTGATCCCCAACTAGCTGTCCTTGATCCAGTGCCGTCCTGAGTCAATGTAATTGTTCCACTCTGCCCAACAGATTCTGTTGTTGGATTACCAAAAGCAATATTATGTCCCATTGTGCATGAAAAGTGATTCGAAAGACTAAAATCTATTGTTACTGAAGAAGCAGAAGTTAAGGCTGTAACTATTTGTTCAGAATGTCCATTTAACTTTACGCCACCTGATTTCGTTTCTATTTCAACAACATTGTCATACAATAATTTACAAGCTCCATCAGCTGTAAACAATGCAAGATCTTCTCCATCAGCTGCGTTTCTAAATGAAATAGAATCACCACAAATTTTGAAATGTCCTGTAGCGTTCTTTATAAAACTATTCGTTGCATCATGGAACATCTCTAGATCATTTCCCGTTCCAAAACGTACCTTCTCATCGTCTAAAAGATCAACAGGTACTTTTAAACCTCTATCATCAATTTGAGTAAGTCCCATGATTAACCTCGACTGTTTTTATCTGCAATCAATTTAGCTTTGAAAGCATTTTTAACATCTGTAGTCCAAACACTAGAAGCAATTCCTTGAACTTCTGCACTTTCAGAAGATACATCAGTATCAACTAAATTATCAGAAGCATCTAACGCTCCACATTGCAAAACCTTCCGACTAAAAGAACGAGATAATTCTGTCCCGTCCTCTTTGATAATTGTCGATGTTCTGATTTGAATGTTTTTGTAGTCTCCTACAATCTCAATCTTGTCTTCAACTGTTGTTTTAGTTAATGCCATAGTTAAGAAAGGCCTGTTGAATAAAGGAGTTGCCCTTGAATAAATTTGTTAGAAGTAATATCAGCTCCAGCTCTAGTTGTAGCACCTGAGCCACTATCTTGAAAGGAAACGCTTGCTGCGTCTCCTCCTGTTATATAAGGCCAATGACCTGCTCCATCCACAAAAGAATCAATACTAGAATGAATCATACTTCCACCAGCAGGTTGTTCACCAGTCCAATTAGAAGGAGTAAAAGGCAATGGACCTACACCTATAGAGTAACTACCCCCTTGGCTTGTACCCGCTGAAATTCCTAATCTAAATTGAGCATAAACTAAATTACCTATTTTTAAATAACGACCTTTTTGATCTACATAACTAAGACTGGTATATCCTCCGGTGCATGTTGGAGTCCACGTTCCAGTTTCGTAGTCGTTAAGTACTGAATCACCAGTAGCACTACCTCCTTCGCTAGCACTAAAGTCAATTCCGTGGCCATTAGTTCCTATAACTAAATTGCCATCAGATATTGTGAAGTTAGTTGTACCAGAGGTTGCCGCATAAGTTACTTTGCCATCAGCCGCTAAAACAATACTGTTCGATGACGAACTAGCGTGTTTAATGTTGGTCGTGTTTAGTGTACTCATGGTTTTGGATTACCTCCTTTAACAGCCGCTATATGAGCAGCCCATGTGCCAGATGTATCAAGCTTACCTGCAACCATATCTTTATAGAGCATGTCCAATTGCTCCCCGAAATCAGCATAGATAGGAGAACCATTTCTAGTCCGATCAGTTTTATATTTAATTGCAGCAGCTTCTGTGTTTAATGTAGTTCGAGCTGTATCAATTTTAGATTGCTCTACAGTGACAGCTTTGTTGTCTTTATCAAAGCATCCATGTGTCTCATCAATAGAGACAACTGCTGGATATGCTCTTTTTATTGCATCAAAATCTGAATATTTCATGCCAATACCTCCATACAAGTAATGCTAGAAGGCGTTCTTACAGAAGTGGCATCGTTATCTCCATCACCCCAGTTCCTACCAAACACAATATCGTAACCACTTTGAGATACTTTAAAAGTTGTCTTATAGGTAACTTCACTTGTTGTACTTGGTGAATCTAGATAAGTCATTACATGGTGCATATTATGTTTAAAAGTCATTGAAACATTGCTTGTACTTCCTCCATCAGCATCGTGATAACCACCCATCGTGTGATGAAGTTTATTAGTAGCAGCACCACCTCTATATAGGTTGGTATCTGAAGTACCGCCACTAATGTCTCTTAACAGATCCATGTAATAAATCTGATTACAAGAAAAAGTAAGGTCTAAGGTGACTAGTATTTTGCTGCTAGTTGCCGCAGGTGTGATCTTGCAACAAAATATTGAACCACTACCACTTTGATCTGTTCCCGCTAATACATATCCAGATGTACTACCTGTACTAGAAATGTCAGTTTTAACTGATTGAAGAACTTGCCCAATCTTTCCTCCTCCAGCGGCAGCCCAACTAAGAGTCCCCGATCCATTTGTAGCTAATACTTGATCTGCATCTCCATCATTTTGCGGGAGCGTTAACGTTACAGCTGCATTAGAAGTTGTTGAAGCTGGAGCTTTCCAAGCTACGGTTCCTCCTCCTGAATCAGCGGTGAGTTTTAATTCACTCATGGTTTCGGATATTTATCTTTAGTGGTTTTGATGGTGGCTTTCCAACCATCTATTCCATTATGGTATAGATCGTCAAGCTGGTCAGCTATTGAAGGGTATTCGGCTGCTCTATCTCTTTGGTATTTATTGTTTGTATATTGAGTTTCTAGTCTAGTTACTTCTGCATTTACCTCCGATTCTGTTGGTTTAGTTTGAGTTCCATCTAACCAATTAAGTCCTGCATAAGTATCTCCATTTAATTCCCATGTAGCACCAGGTTTTAAATTTTGTAATGCAGTTGGTATATCTGATATTCCAATCATCCTATTGCTACCTCCCATAAAGTCATATATTGAAGCCTGTAAGTATAAACAGTAGAACTGCTGCTACTTGTCAGGCTTTGTAATCTGTATTCTACTGCACTTGTAGTATTCGGATGGTCACACCAAGTAAATGTCATTGGTACATAAGAATTATCTGATGAAGAGCCACCTGGATGACCTATACCTGACCAAACTTCTGAATCTAGAGCTGTTTGACTTCCTCCACTAATCTGCCTAGTCACTCTCCACTGAGCTTCTCCATTATTAGGTGAAGTGAATAGAATCATACACTGTGCTGTCCCAAATACATAATTAGCACTAGCAGAAGGGGTTATCGAATCTACTAAATTAGTATTTGTAAATGAAGTTGAATTATGAGAATGAGATGATGAAGTTGACATCGTTTGAATATTAATTACTTTTCTTCCTGCTGATTTAGCTGCTGTTACTGCACTAGCAGCAATCATATCTGTATCGACTATGCCGTCAGGTAAACCACCTACGGCTAATCCTCCGATAGTATTTGCTGATCCGTTGAGTACTAAAGCCATAATTATATTCTAACTGATAACCCAGGTTCCGCTAACAGTTACGGTTCCATTGTTAGTAATTGGTCCGACTGAGTGCATACCTTTATTTGCAGCAATACTATATGTTCCTGCTGAAATTGTCTGGTCGTTCTGGTAGCCACAACCATCAAGGCTGGTAGAAGCTATTCCTGTTAGAGCTGAACCGTCACCTGCAAATGAGGTTGCAGTACAAACTCCTGTAATAGTTGCACCACCAGTTACTGTTTCAAACTTCTTTGCATCATCATAATAGAGTTCAACAGCACCATCTTGAATTGCTTTGATACTGTCTTCACCATGATTAGCTTGGATAACAATATTTCCAGTACCAGAATTAGAAATAGATGTATGACCTTTAGTGTTATAGATCAGAGCATCAGTATCGTTATGCCATACTTGTAGGTCAGCATTTGTACCCCAATTAGCTTTAATATTATCGTTGAAGGTTACTGGATTAGTACCACCTACTCCTGCTGGTACATCTGCCCATAACATTCCACCTGTCTGTCCTGACTGTGCTTGAAGGAACTTTCCATTAGTCGGATCATTACCAACACTTAGCTTTGCTTCAGTAACTGTCCCGTCAGATACAGTGCCAATGTTAACTGTTGATCCTAACGTAATAGCAAAGAAAGGAGCATTAGTTGCTGGTGCAGCACTGAAGATAATCGAACTTCCATCTATTGCAAATCCTTCTGATGGTTGACTCGTACCTGTATTAGGTTTCTGAACAACACCGTTAACAGAACAGATTAATTGTTGAGCAAAAGAAGGTGGATTGTTTAATACAAACCTATAGGCACTTCCATTGAATGATGCACTATTACCACCTGTTCCGTTATAAGAACTAAGAGTATTAAAGTTAAAGCTACCGATTGATTGAACTTCTTTATATGCGCTAGTAGTTGAGTCATATACCATCATCTTGTCTGTTGACTTCACATATACCAAATCTCCTTCGTGGTTATCAGAAGAAGGAACATTATCTAATACTCTGTATCTCTCATTGAAATCATTAATGTCATCACTTAGTGCTTTAACGTCACTCTCTTTTGCTAGTTGCTTGTGATAAACGTATCTATGAACAGCAGGTGTTCCACTTGTACTGTTCGTAATATCAGATGTGACCTGTAAGCCAGTGTCAT
>VTLG01008754.1_pt1 | contig 43253 bp, 44 predicted proteins | sample 4694571 | NCBI WGS metagenome assembly VTLG01 (sample SAMN12604809, study PRJNA352737) | marine metagenome | biome: ENVO:00000447; feature: ENVO:00000209|ENVO:00000569|ENVO:01000036; material: ENVO:00002151; isolation source: viral sequences binned using virsorter ...
CTTTTTATTAATTTTTAAAGAATCTCTTTTTTCTGACATGATTACAACTCCGCTAAAGGTACAGCATCTAGGTCTGGAAGGTTTGACATAAGATCTTCCATGGGACTCTTCTCTGTTGGTATGCACTCGATACCATTATCTTTTAACAGTTGTCTAGCTACGTTTAGATCACCTGCTTTTGCTTCTCCACTCTTTACCTTATCCAACAGATTTTCTATAAGAACAGTATGCAAAGTTTCTAATAATTGTAATTTCTTATCTTGTCTCATAATTAGAACATTTTAAGATACTATCCCTAGCATAGCTTTAATTTTAGTAAATATCGTAGTCTTCTTTACTTTCTTTTTGTTTTGTTTTAAATTATTTTTGTAATGATGAAGAGCCATTTCAGTTCTTAATAACTTAATTTCTGTGTCAGTAATACGTTGCATAGCTGCCATAATAAGTAAATCTTGCATTTTGTTTTCTTTTACCAAAGCAAAAGAATATGCTTTCATAATACTTTCTGGTAGCTCTTCCACCTCTCTACATTTCATTTCTATTTCTAGTTCAACTTCAAGAGGTGGTTTACCAACAAGTATTTTAAAAAACTCTTGATTGTTCATATCAATTCAACTTAGGAAACAACTGTTGCTCTAACATATCAACAGCACGATCATCTAGTGTGTTAGTAGTTTGTTTGCAAATTGCTCTAAGTAAATCAACTACTAATCTCTTCACAGCAGTTGTGGTAAAGAACTTTAGTAGTATTGGTTTTAAGATTTTTAGCATAATTAGTATTGTGTTACTTTCCAAACATACCAATATTTGCTAAGTTTGCCATATAGCTGCCTAAATAAGCAGTGGTCAACAGCTTAATCCTCACACACTAAGGCAGTTTTTTTTATATGGAAGATCAAGAAGAAAAAGAAGGTACGGATTGGGGTGAACTGTTTGGTCACGCTGTCCGATTTATGATTCTTTGTTGGTCGTTAGCAATGATGACTCTTGGATACATGGACAAGATCCGCAATGACGGAGCTTTTTTAGCAGGTTTAACCAGTGGGGTCCTCGGTTCATACGGTATCAGCGTAAACAAAAAGAAACCCACAAACGCTGCTAAGATAGTAGATAACAAAGACACTAATGTAGGCATCAAATGAAAAAACTATTTGCTTTACTTTTATTTTTGCCATCTGCTGCTTTTGCGGACATAAAACAAGAATTTGTGACATCTGCCCAGATTTCAGTTGATATGCCCTATGTTGTTACAAATAAGGTAGGAACTACATATTCATTAAGCGGAAATAATATTACACCATCTGTAACTATAGGAGATACCACAACATCAGGAAAAATTGGTGGAATCAATGTTGGATCGTTAACTAATGGCGTTCCAGCGATGATACAAACAGACACCACAGTAACAAATGCAGGGTCAGCTTTTAGCAAAACAGAATCAGTAATTATGGGTGACGCTACACCATCTACCGTCACCCCTTCCAGTGGAATAGCAGCTTTACCAGTACTAAGTGGACAAACTACTGTTGGATCAGGTGGTACTGCTGGATCGCTTGCATTAACTTCACTATCTAGCGGAGTTCATACCTGTACTGCTGGTGGATCGGGTACATCTTGTATAGGATCTACTAAAGTTACTATTACGATTGACTAGACTTTACTGGTTAGTTTTACTATTATTACCTATAAGAACCCTTGCTGTGCCTGTCGTTCCACAATTTCGTTCAGGTACGAGCCAAACTTCAAGTACTTCTGAATCAGTAATAAATGAAACTATCACGAGCCATCAATATCGTACAGGATATTCCTATTCTGCATCAGGGCATAATATTGAAAGTTCCGATCTTAATGGATATATCAATCCTACAGCTACAACTCTTACAGAACAAACAGTTGGAGGAGTAAATTTTAGTTGGACTTCACCAAACTTAGATGCTGTACCAAGATGGAAAATAACCAATGGTGGAGCAGCTTTCTCTCTTCAAGAAACACTAATCACTCCAGGGTTAGATACAGTAACGACAATAACAAGAACAATAAATTCAAGCACCACAACAGAAACTACAACTACGTTTGGGCAATAGCTCTAATCCTTTGCCCTGCAAGGGTTTTAGCTAATACAACTGTAGCATCCCCAAGCTCCAACGCACAGGGGGTCGTTAATAACAATGCCACAATGATTACACCATCTGCCATGCCATCTTTCAGGATGAGTCAGGGTATTGTCTGTGCTTCTCCTAGTCTTACAATTACTCCTTATGTAACAGATGCTTGGTCATTTAACAGACCAATAGAACAAGTCACTAGGCAAAATATATATGACGAAAATACTGGAGAGATAAAGTATGTTCAAGAGACTCCTAGATTTGAAAAAGATAATTACAATTTGAACTATGGTATCTCTGCTCAAATAAATATTCCACTAGGAAAATCACCAGCCCTTTGCCATCAAGCAACGATGGTAAATATCGAAGCTCAGAAATTATTGATAAAGAAAACTAAAATGGAGATTAGTCTTTATCGTTTAAAACAATGTGCAGAACAAGCAAAATTAGGTGTTACTTTTAAACCTAATACTCCTAGTGCTGTTACCTGTGAAGATATTATTGTTAATATCCCACCAAATCAAGTTATCCCACATACTCACAAATTAAAGTAGACAAGTCACGGGTATTACACTTATCTACGGATTATTATTTTACATCTTTTTTCTTCTTGGTCAACTTTGTCACGACTTGCTTAACTATTGGCCGTACAAGCTGAAGTACCAATGGTGCAGAAGCACCAACCAAAGCAAGGCTAAAAACCCCAACAAACTGTGGAGCAGACGGAATGTATTGATCTTTCCATTCAACTGCTTCATAGAGAGTTATACATTCACTCTCATCTTGCCCTCTTTCGTGTCCAATAACACGTTCTAACTTTTTATCGTTACGAAAATCTCCAACTCGCTGATCATTTTTACCAGGACAAGGAGGAAAAGGTGGTGGGGGGTCTGGTGGTAAATCAGGAATCTTTGGCTGTTCTGTCTCTGGCAATGGCGGTGGATCGTTACTTATCGGTGCTTCCTCAGTTATTACTAAGTTCTCAGGAGAATAATCAAGCGGTATAAAACTAGGAAAAGGAAAATCACAAGTAGTAAACACTCCATTAGGATCTTCCAATAATAAATTACGATTACCTGTATTTTTTATATCACGATGTTGATAAGTACAACCAGGAACATCTATATCTGGTGGCTTTGTAATAGTTAAATAATGTGGATTATAAATTTCTGAAACCTCTGGAATATAAATTTCTGGAATTTTTATATCAGGTATTTCCATTCATTTATTTAGGTATTGGTATAGATGGACCAGTATTTTTTGGTAATCCTTGATCTAATACTTTAGGCATCATTCCAGATACGTTATCAAGAATTTCATTCATTACTCTTGATTTAAACTGTTCTGATGTTACATATTTGTATCCAAGGTACGCTCCACCACTCATGGAAGCGACCATAACAAAAGAGATAATACTCAGAACATTAGCAATTTTTTGAAACATAATTAAATAAGCATTTTGTTTTACGGAGCATTACCTTGTAAAGTTCCAGAGTTACTTAATGTATAACTAACACCTGATAATTGAACGTATTTTCCAGCAGATCCACCAGCAGATCCACTACCACCACCTTGGCCGCCAGCATTACCATAAGTACCACCATTTCCACCTGATGACCCTGCTGTAGAAGCGTTGTAACCTGAAGGGGGAAAAAAATTGTAACAAACAGGATGGCTCTGTGAACCTGGACTAGTACCACCTCCTGCTGATCCATTTGATTGGGATTGGTCATAACCTTGACCATTTCCACCAGCACCACCACCACCAGGAGCACCAGAACAGCAAAATATCATACCCATTTGAAAACACCCTCCCTGTGTTCCATCTGCGCCTTTTCCTCCACCGCCACCTCCTCCACGTATAGTACCTGTATTTGTAACAGTTACATTAGAAGAAGCGATATAAATGGCAGTACCACCATCTCCACCATTACCTGATGAACTACCATCTCCACCAGCACCCGATATAGTACCAGCGTTTTGAATATTTAAAGTACCACTCATTCCAGAAGGTACTTGTAGTGCATAATTAGACGTAGATGTAGCACCTAACTCAACACCACTATTGATAACTAATATTTTAGGAATAGCAGAAGTAAAGTTAGAACCAAATAAACTTGATACGTTTTGGTTAGTAGCACCAGAACTTATCGTAACAGTAACTTGGTTAGCAGCATCATAAAAATCATCAAAAGATATTTCACCACTCGAAGGTACATTAGGCGCACCTCCTGATGTTACCCCTGCACTACCGCCAGCATAAAACTCAGATAAAGAATGAGGTTGAGAATCTCCAAATTCTGAAGCAATCTGAGAAAGGGAAATTGAACCAGAGCTTTGTAAAGGCATTATTTAGCTCCTTTTAATTCTTCTACTTCTGCTTTTAATTCTTTAATAGCTTCTATAAGAACACCCACCATTTTTCCGTAATCAACAGATTTTACTTCTTTGCCGTTATGTTCGCTTGTATGTACAACTTCTGGAATTACTTGCTCTACTTCTTGTGCAATAACACCAATAGAAGGTTCGTTGTTTTCTTTCCATTTGTATGAAACACCTCTTAATTTACCAACAATACCAAGAGCATCATTGATAGTGTTTATATCTGTTTTAAGTGTTTTATCAGAGAAAGCAGTGATATTACCTGTAGCTGTTAAAGCACCTGTAACTGTAACTCCCGAACTTGTAGTTTCTAATTTTTTATTGTTGTCGTAATATAACTCTACTGCTCCATTATCCGACATAACGATAAAGTTTTCGTCATGTGTGCCATTCTGTAAAGCAAAAGTATCTGCACCTATATATAATCCACCACTTCCAACATGAGAAATTTTGGAATTGTTTCCATCGTGAAAAATTTGTAGGTCTAAACCACCACCAAAAGCAGCTTTTCCATTATCGCCAATTAATATTTTATCTCCAGTGCCATTAAAATTCATTAAGCCATCGGTACTAACTCCAGAACTTGTAGTTTCTAACTTTTTAACGTTGTCGTAATATAGCTCTACCTGTGCATTTCCAGTACAACGAATATAAGATTCAGTAGTAGCAGCGTTGGTTAAATTAACCATGTCACCACCAATTACTAAATTACCTGACCCTGATTCTTGTATATAGGAATTGTTATTAGTACTATCGTGAAAAATTTGTAGATCATCACCATTTCCAAATGTAGCTTTTAAATCATCATCAAATCTAATTTTACTATCAACATCTATATTGACATTCTTATTTGTTGTTCCAGAAGCTATAGTAAAATCGCCTGTAATTGTATCTCCACCAGCTTTACTAAATTTAGTTCCTATTGAGTTAGTTGTAGTTGTAGCAAAGTTAGCATCGTCTCCAAGGGCTGCTGCTAATTCGTTTAATGTATCTAAAGCGGCTGGTGCGCTATCAACAATGCCTGCAACTGCTGTTTGAACAAATGCAGTTGTGGCTACTAAAGTAGAGTTATTGCCTGCTGCTGCTGTCGTTGCTGTTACACTACTTGCTAACGAGCCATTAACTGATGACAACGTAGCTAGAGTTGTATTCATTGCTCCAACATCAGCACCGTCAACTGTTCCTGTAACTGTGATGTCTCCTGTTACATCAAGTCCAGCACCTACGTCTAGATTATTAGGAATATTAACTTGTCCATCAGCAGAAGCTACTGTAAGTCTATTAGCAGTGTTACTAGCGTTACGTACTTGAAAAGCGTCAGTTACGACTCTTAAGGAACCTGTACCAGAATCTTCTATATATGACTCAGACCCATCGTGATAAATCTGTAAATCATCGCTTGTTCCAAGTCTTATTCTATTATTGCCAGCACCAGTTGAATCAGATAAATCAAGATTTCCTGTCGTTACTAAATCTTGAGATCCAAAATCAGGAGATACTTTTGTTCCAGCTATTGCAGCAGACGCATTTATATCTGCATTTACGATACTTCCATCAACTATAGAATCAGATACCACAGAATTACTTGCCAGTTGATCCGCACCCACAGCATCATCAGCAATGTTAGCTCCTGCAATAAGAGCAAAACTTGTATTACCACTACCGTCTGTTTTTAAAACTCCATTAGTAACAATACTATTTGGAAGTGTAAGAGTATATGAGGCAGCAGCACTATGAGGTGGTCCTTTTAAAATTATTCCATGTGAGTTTTGCTCACAATTTAATTTTATCTGACCTGATCCTTTCGTTGAGTTACCTACTAAAGTAACAACATTTGAACCACTTGGATTGAAACTTAAAGCTCCATTAGATGTAATATTTAAACTACCACTGACTTCTTCAATAGTTGATTGATTACTTGAATGATGTATTTTTAGATCCTGTCCTGTTCCAAAGATTGCTTTAGCATTATCAGCATAAACATTATCTCCAGTAAAATTATTACCAGTAGTTGCAGCAAAGTTACCACTAGCAGTAACCCCACCTTGCCAAGCACTGCCAGTATATACTTTTAATTCGTTAGCAGTAGTGTTGAAATATAAATCACCTGCTGCTAAAGCATTTCCCCCTCCATCTGTTGATGGGTTAGAAGATGCTACCTGGTATTGATCTCCAAAGTTTGCTATTGAACTTATATTTGAAGATGCTGTATTTACACTAGATATAGAACCAGCAACCGTATTTACGTTTGATATAGAACCAGCAACCGTAGTTATGTTAGTTGCATTAGAAACTGCACTATTAATATTAGTTTCATTACCAACAACAGAGTTTATATTGCTTGCATTGGAAACTGCTGCATTTATATTTGACGCATTACCAGCAACAGAGGTTACGTTAGCTGATATACCAGCAACCGTAGTTACATTTGCACTAATACCAGCAACAGTAGTTACGTTACTAGCAATACCAGCAACAGTACTAACTTCAGTTGCTTTAGGAACAAGTCTATGAAAATTATAAGTATGTAAAGTTGATGTAGACTCTACGATAAGACCAAAACCTTGAGGAATTGTACTTGGTGTAACTCCATTTATTGTTACAGTATTTCCTGTACCTGCTCCATTTGCAATAGTTATTACGTTTGAACTCGGAGTAAGAGTTGTTGATACCGCAGCTATAGATAGCAATGCAGATTGCCCAGCAGCTCCTTGTGGGTTTGTTGTAGGAAAACTTGTTTCGTTTGCTATAGCATTAAAACCACCAACATCATCTACAAAGTCAATAATACGAGCATCTATAGCAGCAGTTGTAGCTACTTTGTCATCTGTACTACTCCAAGTTTCACCTGATTGAATTTCTGCTACAGTACCTTTTCCGTAAAATATTTCACCTGCACGTTTAGCAGAATACACTTTAGTATCACTTGTAGAAGTGCCAGAAGTAATAACAGCACCACCAGTAACATCAGCAAGTGTTGATGTTCCAGTTACTCCAAGAGTTCCGCTTAATGTTGAGTTGCCACTTACTGTTAAATTATCATCAATAGTTGTTGTACCACCAGCAGAATCAATAGTTAAATTGCCAGAAGCAGTATCTATTTCATTATCATTTGTTATTCCTATTCGTATATTATCAATAACAGCACCACCATTAGCATCAATAGCACCTGTAACAGTTAACGTGCCTGATAAAGTAGTATTGCCTGTGACTCCTAAAGTGCCTCCTACAGTTGCGTTGCCAGTTGTTGTTATATTTTGACTACCGAAATCAGGAGAAATCTTGGTTCCTTGTATAGCTGCACTTGCATTAATATCAGCATTAATAATAGTTCCGTCATTTATCATTGCTGACGTTACTGTTCCTGTATCTCCTGTTGTGATAACTGTTCCTGTAACATCAGGTAAAGTGATTGTTCTGTCAGCAGTAGGATCTGTTATTGATAAAGTTGTTTCATTAGCGTCATTAGTAGAGCCTTCAAATACAAGGCTAGTATTTATAGTTTGCGAACCATCTCTTTTGACATAATCATCTACAAGTTCTTGTATTGAATGTAATAGCTGTTTATTAACATTATTTAACTCGTTAGCTGATAAAACACTTCCATCTGAAAACAAGTGACTCAAACCATTTACTGAAGTATTTCTTTGAATTAATATTGTTGCTCCATTGCTAGGTGCGCTAGTAAAAGTTATTTGAGTTGCACTTGTAAATGTATAATCTGTTGTTCTAGTTTTTAATACTCCGTCTACAAAAACTTCAACATCAAATACAGTTGAATATTGAAAATTTAAAGAATAAGGACCAGTTGTTCCATTAGATGTAAGCGTAGTTGCTGTAGACGCTGTAACGCTATTTATTGTATTAGTAGCCATAATTCTAAATGTTTATATTTAGTTTATCTTGCATTAGTTTATCTTACAAATATATTTAGTATTGATTTTTCTTGTCTTTTCTTTTCAAATAAATACGCAGGTAATAAAGATTTAGCTCCACCTTTGTCATCTTCTAAATTAAATAGCTTTAATTTTGCTGCTCCTATGTAAGGATTAATTATTTGTTTTAATAAATTTTTTAATTCAGACGATGTATTTATTCTGTCAGTAAGAAGTGTTGTTTTATCAAAATTAAATTCTTCATCAATTTCTCCGTTATCAATAAAATCTAGTAACTCTAAAACCTTTTCATCTGTTGCATATGGATAAAGTCTTTCATATACAGTTTTACCGTTTTTATTTTCGTTGCCATTGTCATCTAGTTTTATAGAACCAATAAAATCTATTAAATTTCTATACTGTGTTGAATTTAAAAGAATACCGCCTGATGGAGACTTTTTAAATAAATGACCAGTTGGTGGTGCTATTTTAGATCGACTTCTAAGCATAAGACTAATAACAGGATCATTCATAGAAGTTCCACGAAGAGTAGGATTCATTCCACTATTAGGTCCAAAATTTTTAGGATACTCTAAAAACTGATTTGTAAGCCAATGACGTTCTGGTTGTATATCATTTTTAAATATATTGTTTGCTTCGTACTCTTTAAACGCTTTTAACACTATTTTTCTAACAAGAAAATCACCAACGAATCGTGGTTTTTTTGTTTCTAAAGTTCCATATAAAGGATGATCTTTTGGTATTGGAGTGCCATCATCAAATTTTGTTCTTATTTCTTGTTTAATGTAATCACCCTTTTGTACAGATTTGTCATGTCTAAAAAAGCCTTTTATTTTTTTATTTGACCTTGGATCAATAAGTGTATATTCTCTTTTCTTAAGACCTTTTCTAAATGAGTTGAGTGGAACAAAAGCAGAATTTACATAATTAGCTAAAAAATTAGGTAAAGCATCAGGTCTGTTTTCAATAATCTCAAAAACTGTTTGTAAGTTTTCTAACATTGGAATATTAAAAAGATCTCTAGCTAGTGCAGTAGTCATAATTAAAGCTGCATTGTCTTGATCTTCCTCATTAAGATATTTACTATATGTTCCCCACCAACCTGCTGCTCTAAGTATTGCACTTACTGGATCAAGCGCAATTCTACCAACATCAATAAAATTATATTCTGGTTCTCCATCAGGGCCAAGTATAGGTTCTTTTGTTTTTGGATCAGTTTTTAATATTCTTAAAGCATACCCTATATCACCACTATATTGTCTTATTTTATCTTGAACCCAATTTGGATCATTACCATCAACTAAAGCAATCTTTGCAAACTTATTAGCAGCAGCCATGCTTAAACCAATAGCAGCAACCCATATACCACTACCTAATCTAGTTGTACCTCTAGCTCTTGCAGAAACAGATGGATCAGCACTTTGTAGTTGTTTTCTATGCTCATTTAACATTCCTTTTAAAAAACCACGATCTGTTATTGAAGTTATAAATGGTGTATTTTTTAATAAAGTCTGTTGCAAATTAAGTGGTGTATTCATGAAAGGTATTAAAGGTTTCCATCCAGGATGCTTAAAAGCGTTAACAAATGTATTATCAATTTTGGTAGTAAATGTACGATCAGCAGCATAATCAAGAGCATCTCTTATCATTAAAAATAAATCTTCTCCTATCGCAACTTCTTCTCCCCCTAACCCAACAAATTTAGATTCAGAAATATTTTTTAGAGAAAGATTTAATTCTTCTCCTTTTTTAGCAATCCAACTTGTACCAAGTTCAAAACTTTTATCAACATAGTCATCAAAAGGTTTACCATCTAATCCTTTTCTTAAACCATCTTCTACTAATGCTCCTTTAAGAAACATTCTAAAAGATACTTGTTTGTTATATTCATCTTCTGCTAGTAAAGCTCTTGTAGGCCCTCTATTCATAGTTCCAAAAGAATTAATAAGATCAGGTACAAGACCTTGCCTAACATACTGTCCTATACCCATTTCACCTTTTCTTACTTTCTGAAGACCCTCTCCGTCAAAACTTCCACCTTTTATTCCTATAGCAAATCTTTGTGAAGGGTCGTTACCAGAATCAACAATCATTCTTGATTTGTCTAAAATATTTCTTTCGTCTTTAAATGCTTGGGCTGCTAGTTTTAAAGCATCACTTTGAGCTTGTTTAAACATAGCAAACTCAGCCATTGCTCTTCTAAATAAAATAGGGTCCAAACCTTGCCTTGATATTGAACCTGCCAATAAATCGGCTGGTCCTTTAATAACATTAAGCATAGTACCAACAGTATTTCTTGCATGAGTAGCAGGGTTAGAAAGAATACTATTAATAAACACCTCGTTGCCAACTCTTAAAGCTTTATCTGCAAAACTTTCTTTTACAAATTTTTGTAAAACAAACGGATCTCCATGTGCAGCAGCTAGTTTACTGGCAAATTCAGCAAACCCTTCAAAATCATCTGCTTCTAAAGCCTTAAGTAAATCATCTTGAGTAAAACCTAAATTTTGAAACGTATCATCTATATCTTTAGCTACATCTCTTATAACTTCTGATCCACCACCCTTAAGCTCTTCAGATCTTTTTACTTGTATATTGCTTGCTGTTACTTGACCAGGTGTTTGACCTGTTACTGGATTAGGTGCATTTGCTAGTTGTCGTGCATATAAAGCTCTAGCTACAACAGTACCAGCCCTACTATCACCAGTTATTAATCTATAAAAGTTTACTGTTTGTATTGCAAGTTTTCTTTTTAAAATCTTTGCTTCTTCCGATCCAATAGGTAATGTTTTCAATAATTTAGCATTGTCACTTAAGTTTTCAGCAAGACCAGAAATACGTCTAACAGAAGCAGCCATTAAGACAGGTAATTTCAAACCATACTTTTCTGAAAATTCTATTAATTCTTGTATTACTTCTTGTTCTAAATAGTCATCGGCATCTTCAATTAACATATCATCAGTAACTATATTCTTGTATTTTGGATAATATTGTTTTAATTCTTGTTCGTAAGCAGCTTTTATTTTTGCAACTTCTTTAGGATCATCACTAAAGAGATTCATATTTCTGCCTTCAAAACCTACAGGCGTATCAGTTGTTTGAAACTTTTGTTTACCTTTTTGACTTCTTATTCTTTTTCTAGGTCTTATAACTATATCGTCTGTTTTTGTTACCACATCATCTGTTACTGGTGCTACTTCTACTATGTCATCACTATTTCTAAGGACTTCATCCATTGAGTTGTATTTTCTTACGTTAGAAAATTTATTAAATTTTGATTGTTGTAAATTAAAAATTAATCTCTTCGCAGTTTGGGGTGATTTTTTAAAATTTTCAACAACATTTATAAAAGCATCTGCAACTTTTCTTGGGTTTAAAACTGCATCAAAAGTTCTATTTACTATTTTTGCAGTAACACCACCTTCAATAAATTTCTTGATAGTTTCTTTTGCTACGTTAGATTCTTCTTCTGTTTCTGCTGCAAGTAATTTTGTTACTGGATTTGCAAGCGGTGTGTCTTGTATATAGTTAGAAAGGTTTTTATCAAACGTATCAAAGAAAACTGATGCCGTAGTACCACCTGCTAATACATCTTTCCAAACAAAATTTGATAAACCTATAGAGCCTAAAAATTTAAATACTGCTGTATATGGTACTCCATATTGAACTCCTAGCTTTGTAAGATTATAAGTAAAACTATTTTCATCTTCTTCTGGTATGTAAACACCTAACTTTTCATTATCAAAAAAATCTTTAGCAGTATATTTATTACCACTTAAACCACCTATTGCACGACCAGCAAAGTTAATAGTATTTTCAGTTAAATCTAAACCAGCAGCTAAAATAGCCCTTGTAGTTTGTTCGTCTTCTTCTCTAAGAAGCGGTACATTTTGTACACCTTCTTGAAAATTATCTACCGCTTCTTCTGTAATCTGTGAAGGAAATAAAATAGTTCCTGATGGTTTATTTAAAGCATTTATTAACATTCTTGGTACGTCTTTTATACCTAAATTTTTTACTTCTTCGTTTTTTGTAAAGTCATCAGTACTTTTTGAACCTATAGCAAACGCTCCGTCTGGTACTGTGTTTTCTAAATTAGAATCTGTCATACTCTAAAACCACCCCTCATTAATAGCACGATTAATAATGCCTAATACATTTTTATCATAATTTGGATTGGTTGCATAATCTTCAGCTTGTAGCATTTTTATTGCTTCTTGAATACTGTTTGCATTTACTAAACCTTTATACTGTCCAAAATCATCATTCCATTGTTTTTTGTATTGCATCATCATTGCTCTGATATTATCAAATGTTTTGAAATTTGCTTCTTCTACTTGTTCACCTTGACCTCTAAATTCGGTAGTCAGTTTTCTTTCAGACTCACCTTTTGCAACTTCTGAAGGTGTAGCCTTAAGACCTAAGAAATTATTTTCTGCTGATTGAGTTTCACCATAACCTGTTTCTTCCATAGCTTGTGCAGCTACAAGTTCGGGATATTTAATACCTATTTCTTTGGCAATATTATATATAACTTGGAAATTATGTTTTTGTCTTGCAGGTGCATAGGGGTGTTCTTTTTCTGTAATGAGTTTAGTCTTGTCTAAATTTTCTATAAAATTAATATTATTTAAATCAGTATAATCAACACCTTCTGGTATTAATAAAACATTACCAATATCTATTTGATTAGCATTTGTAATCCCATTAGCTTTCATAATAGCTTCCATTGGAATACCGAAATCTTCAGAAATTGCAGATAAGGTATCACCAGATTCTATTTCAAATGTTGTAAAACCACCTTCACTAAAAGTACCTGGTTCAACTTCAAATTTTTTATTAGTAAAAGCTGGTGCTTCTTCTATGCTTAATTCTTTTTTCTGATTAACACCATCACCTTTAGATTCTTCAGATTTTTCTTGTATTTTAAAATTGTTTGTTTCTATGTCTTTTCTCTTTTCATCTATCCATTTTTTTATTTCCGAACTAGAAGGTCCACCTTTTTCTATGCCATCTATTTTCTGATAATAATTTTCATTAATCCAATCTTCAAAATCATCACCAATTTTTTGTTCAAGGTTATATTTTTCTAGATATGAATCATTATCAAGACCACCAATGCTTACTTTAATTCCACCACCAAGACTTTCTGATGTACTAAAAACATTAGATGATTTAGCTTTTGATCTATAAAACGCATCAATATCATCAAATAATGATTTTGATTGGGTATCAAAAATTTGATATATAGATTTGTATTCACTTGCTATGTTAACAGCTTGATTTAAATCCTTTAGGATTCCATTGTCAGTAATACCTAAATCAACAATCTTATTTTTTATTAATGCTAAATTTTCTAATGGACTTTCATTATCTCTGTATTGCCTTAATTTCATGTTAGTTCTTATATTTAAAATTTCTGCTGTAAAATCCTCAATATATCCATAATTATTGCTTTTAAATATTTCATTAAGATCACTAAATTCTCTATTATTTTTTAATTTAGTGATTTCTTCTTTATACAAAAGCCGTTGTTCTTCATTGTCTATAGGCAATTTATTTACTATATCTAATTGTTTTTCCAACTTAATTGTTCTTTTTGCCTTGTCAATTTTTGGACCTTGAATAAGTTCTTCGTACTTTTCATCTTCTAATTTTTCTAATACTGGTGCTATTTTTTCTCTCCATAAAGGATGTTGAGTTAAATTGCCATTATTATTACCATAAGGAATAGAAGCACCAACTCCTAATATCACATCATCTATCTCATCTAAATCACTTACATCACCAGTTGCTATATAATATTCACCTACAGCAGCAATGTTTTCAACAAGTCCAGTATATACTTCTTTTGCATCAGCACCAGTTAATCCTAGTAATCTGGTGTCATTTATAAATTCTGTAATATGTAATTTAGCTTCATCTTTTCTACCTGCTAACCAATCTATAGTAACTTTATCTAAATAATCTGTAGATAATTTTTTAATTCTTCTAACTTTATAATCACTATTTTTTTCTTTTGCAGTTTTATTTATATTTAATATCGTATTCGTAAGATTGGTTTGAAACTCTGCTGAATCAACTTCACCGCCTTCATTAATAATTTTATTTGTAAAATCTGCTAACCAAGACTCTCTCCAGTTTATAAATTCTTCTGAGCTAGGATTAAATTCTTCTAATAATTTTTTAATTGGTTGTCCATTTTGATCAACACTATCAATCTCTGCATTTTCATACGCTAGTTCCATATCGGATGACATTCTAGCTCCATACAATTTACTAAGAGATTTGGTATAAGCTCTATCAGCAAAAATACTTCCACCTACAAATTGTTTTGCAGCCTCATCTCCGTCTTGTTTGCGTATATTAGTCGCTTCTTTACCAACTTCTCCACTAAGTAAAACTCTATCTACTGCTAGTTTTAAACCTTTTTCTTTTTCTTTCTCAATAGCTTTTTCAGTGTACATATCAAGTATTGGATTTACTGCTGATAAAGCTTTAGCTAATTGACTAAAGCCGTCATCTTCATTTAAAGGCACAGTGCTTTGCCTAACAAAGGTATCAACAGGTCTTGCTGAAGATACAAAAGAAGAGTCTTGATAACTTGATGTCATGAGTTTATTAAACCTGTATAAGTATTAACTCCAGCACCCAAGAAATCAAATATGCCACTACTATTTGCTTTGGCAGTATTGTAAGCTTGGTTTTGCATATCTGTTGCAGCATTAAGTCTACTATCTCTTTGTGCTGTAAGACCAAGTGCTTGCCTTCTGAACTGACCTTCTGCTGATGCTACAGATTGATCTATTGAATTTCTTAAATTAGCAGATGGTAAAACTGAATCTCTTGATAATAAGCTACTTAAATTACCAGCAACCCCTTCCGTAGCAGCAACAGCCCCTTGAGCTTGTCTTCCTTGTATTGATGCAGCTAATCTTTTTTGTGCTTGAGAAGCTCTTGTTTCTTTTAGATTTGCCCCTGCTCCTTCTTGTTGTTGTGTAAAAGATTCTTCTGCTGAGTCTGCTGACCTTCTCGCTGCTGCGTATTGAGCGGTAGCAGTTCGTGATGCTAGTCTATTTTGTGCAACCATTTGTGCGCCTTGAATTGCTAGGCTCCCAAAAAACAATGGAGTAACTGCTGATCCTAACAGTGGTAATGCTGCACACATTTAGGCAATCCTCATAAATTCGTAGAATGGTTTACTGTGTTCTCCATATTCTTCGTGGTAATTAATAAATGTAAACCCTAAACACCTTAACCACTTTATAGCAGAATCATTTTCCGCATATACCATATTGTATAACAAATTATATTTTTTCAACAAACTATCTACCCATTGTTTGCCTTGTCTTATAAGTTGTATTCTATATTTTTTATTTACAAACAAATCATCTGTTGCAACCATCCATATACAACCATCAGAAACAACACCACATAAACCTATAGGGTTGTCGTCATCATCAGCTATTGCCATATTTTCCCTAGTGTATAGATAAGAAAGTCTTATCGCATTTTCTGGCTTTTGTCCTGTTTGATAAAAAACTTCAATCTTATCCATAACCCTTAAGTTTTTTACTACATAATCAAGATCTTTTAATTTTGCTTTTCTTAAATATCCCATTATCTTCTAGCTGACCTCATGTGAAAATTAGCTTCATATTCAGCACTTGTTAAATTTGTAGGCAAGTAAGTTAAATTTTTTACATCTATCGTAACTCTGTCTGCTCTACTCATTATAGGAACTTTAAAAGTACCAGTATCTAAAGAAGTTGATCCAATGATACTGTCATCTGTACCTAATATGTTAGTGAATTGATATGTTGAAGTTGTATTGTTATCAGGAGTAACTTCAACTTTCATAAATCCAGTATCTTCAAATTTAATATAAAAATGTTTTAATTGTAATCTTCCGCTAATTAATTCAGAACCTTGAGCAGGAGATTCAGTAAGACGTTGTTGTGCAAACCTATAGTGCATTTCATAAGGTTCACCAATTATAAATTTAGTGTGTCTAACATCACCAAGAACTATTATATTTTTATTACCACCAACTAAATTACCAGCAAGTATTTGTTGACCAGGAGATGAAGTAGTTTTTTCACCTTCAAGAGTAGTTATGTAACTAGATTCTTTTACTGTGCATATAAGATTTGTATTGTTTCCTAAATTAGATGGACTAACAAGAGTAAACGTATTGTTATCAACTTTAGTTATATAAAACAAACCTGTAATACCTCTATCTCCCCCTAGTGCTACATATTCAGCAATTCTTTCTACAGTTAAATCTGCAAAGCTAGTAATACCTGATGATGGTAAGACAACCTCAACTTGGTCATCAGTAACAAAACCATGATTAGTTTTTGTTATTGTAACTGTATTGTTAGAAGTCGTAGTGGTATAAGTTGCGTGTTCGGCTGGTGCTAAATCTCTTGTTATTATGTTCATTTCTTTATCAAGTCTGTAAGGCATTGTTACTGTTGATAAAGAAGTAGAAGCATCAAAAGTAATAGATACTCCAGTACTTGATTCTGTTAACTTTCTATCTAGTCGGTATTCATAATCAGAATTTGGTTCCCTATAATTTGGTTCAAAAGGTAATTTCTCTAAATTATATTCTGACGCAAAACCAGCTTCAGGTGCATCTTCAGTAACTACAAATAAATCTGTTCCTATAAAATCTATATTTTTAATATGTCTGTCAGAGGCAAAAGTATAAGTAAACCATGAGTTAAGTATTTTTCCTCCGTCATTACCATACAACCATTTGTTTACATATAACTTATTAGGATTTGTTGTTCCTAATAAAATCAATACATCTTCATTAGTAGAAACAGCAATTTTATAAATATCGCTAGGTATTAATTTTGGAACATGAATTGTAATGTTTGCAGCTTCTTTAACTTGCGCTCCTGTTTGAGTTATATATTCTCTAACACCAGCAAAACCTCCTTTATTAGTTAAATAGTAAATAGAATTACCAGCACCAACAGGAGTTGCACTATCACTACTTTCAAATTCTGTTGCAACAAGCACGTTTGCTGTCTTAGGTGTTAAAGAATCTGATGAACTGCTTAATACAAATTGCGTTTGCTCTGAAAATAATATTAATTTTTCGCCCATGTTTACAGCATTTTTTAAAATAGCAACTTTCGTGTGAGATGCTGCCACATCAATAGGATCACTATCAATAACTGTTAATACTGTCTCTGGGAAAAAGGTAAAAAACTTAGAAACAGTAGAAAGAATTACATTGTCATTAGCAAGAAAACCTAATCTATTTCTAAAGAAAAATACATTATTGATTTTATTACCAATAAAAGAAGGATTTAAAGAAGAGTCTAAATCTCCACAAATTCTTTCACCCCATATTGGCAACGTATAGTTTGGCACACCATAACTGACGTTACCGCTAGTTGTTAAACTATCTACCGCAGTATATACAAAGGTATTTGTAGTGACGCTTGTTATTGTAAAAGTACCATCAACACCTAATCCTGATGTAATCTTTGCATCTACAAGACTACCAACAGCTAAACCATGACCATTAGAAGTAACTGTCACAGTAGTACCTGATTGCGAATAAGTACCTGATGTTGAATGAGTCACTGCATAAGATCTACCATCTACTCTTGCAAATCTAAAATTACCATCAGCTTGCCTTATTAAAACATGAGGCATTGTATCGTAGTCAAATTTAAAATTTATTCCTGGTGCAACTGTTTCTTCCCATTGGCCTTCTTCAAATGCTCCTCCATTATTAGTCGTAAATCTTACATAATAATTATCAAAGTTAGTAGACTCATCACCTTTAATTTCTACAACCATACCGTTAGGAGAAACTGTAGGTAAGTCAGTAAATTGTTGTACAGAATTTTTTACAGTTGTTATTTGTGAGTTACCTCGTGTATCAGTAGAATCTATTGAAAAATCAGAACCGTCATTTTTTTTTATATGAAGAACAGGACCATTTACAGCAATAGTAAATCCAGTAAGGCTGCTATCTAAACTTGTTTTTATTGCTGTTGCTACGGTAGATGTACTAAGGGGGTTATCTGAAGACGTATCTTTGGTTGCTGTTGTTCCATCTACTGTTACTGAATATGTAGTGGCATCAGATACTTGATTAAAAAATACTATTGCTTGTGTTTCTGTTCCAGGAGATAGAGTTGAATCCATTGCAGCAGTAACACTTGTATTTACAACAAAAGTAAAATCTGCAATAGTTATTGTTTTTATTTCTGATTGTGGACTTGTGCAAGATAAATATCTGTAGTCTTCTTTTACAGTTCCAGAATCGCTGTCATAATATTTATTAGTAACAACAGTTTTTTCTGTACCATCTAATTCAAAAACTCTTACTTTTGTAGAACTAAAAATAACAACATATCTTTCTGTTGCATCTCTATTTATCATATGTACCTTTATATCTCCTAAAGTTGTTTCACCACTAATTAAATTAGATATAAATTGCGTACCAGAACGTTTTGCAAGACCCAATACAGGATCACTATCAGCGTTGTCCTGTATCAAAGCATGGTCGGCTTTTTTTGTGGCATCAGAAGATTGTGATATACCTCTGAGTAGGGTGGGTATTGACCTAGAAATTAGAGCCATAGCTACCTAATTAATACGTTTGCTGGAGAATAAGTATCAAAGACATTAGTAAGAGCAGGATCACCTCTTAGTAGATTGTGATCTGCATTAGCTAAGTCTGTCTCCATTAATACTGCTCTAGCTCTGCCTTCATCTTGTTGTGTAAAACCTCTTAAACCACCGTCACTTACCAATCTATCAACAAAAACACGAGCAGCTTTTACAGTTATGTAATATCTTGCTGGTTCTGGTATTTCATTAAAATCTCTAAAATAAACTATTGTACAAATTAAATCATTATCAAATAAAAAAGTATTATTTAATCTGTCATACATTTTTAACCCACGTTGTATCGCATCTACTGAGGGGTGTTGATGAATATTAGGGTCAACTCTTAAAACATCAGTTGGCAAAATAATTTCTTTAGTTACATTATTTCTAATTAAAGTTACATCAATTTCTGTATTAAAACTCCAACCTTCACTTTGCACTGCTCTGTTTTGTTCTTGTAAAACATCAAGAGCCATTTGAGCATCTACAGGTAAAGCTGTATTATCAAGAGCAGAAATACCAGTGTTTGTTGCGCCAGTTGTTTCAGATAATGTGTTAATAGGAGATTCTCCTATTGCAGACAACATTATATTTACACTTTCAAGTTTTGTGGAAGCAGCTACAGCCATAAATCAATACTCCATGTTGTATGCTTCTTCTCTTTGTTTAGCTCTTATTTTACTAAACTTAGCTTTTTCGGCAAGCGTTGTTTTACCTGTATCTGCCATTTGCTTATTGTAAGCATCAATAAAATCTTGGCCGTTTAAATCCATCAATTTGGTTTTTTTGTTTTTGGTTTTTTTGTTTCCACCAAGTAATTTTCTTAACATAATGATTACCCTTTATCTTTAAGTTTTAGTGTGTCTCTGACACTTTTCTTTTTTTTCTTGTTAGATGGTTTAGATGAATGATACATAATAAAAAAAAAGGTATCTAATAATAAGATACCTTATAAATTGAAATTAAGAAGTTTTAAGAAGCAGATAACTTAATAGTAGCTGCACACTCTGGTCTTAGGATTCCATGCCCAAGTGCGTACTTCGCAACGAGCAATGTTCCTTGGTACATCGTTGCATACTCATTTCCTGTTATCTCAGTTGTCATGTCCATTAATTTGACAGTACCAACTGCTGATTTGTGGAAAACAAGTCCGATAGTTTTACTATCGTCACCTGAGTAGGTGTTATTTGCACCGCTTGGATTGCTGCTGACGTTTGATTGAGGTACGTTGTTGCTCATCATCACAGGAATACCTGCAACTTGCTGGATTTTACCAGAAGCAAACGAACCATTACCACCAGGGTTGAAGTCAACATCTACTGTTCTTGTAGCAGACTCAGCAAGTTTGTAGTACTCAGCAGGTGGTAATACACAGAAACGATCTGTAGGAGGAATGTCACGCTCGTCAAATGCTTGAGCTATGTCATAGATAGCTGCTGCTATTTCATCACCAGATACGTTTGCTGAAGCAGTATTACCAGAACCAAGAGTTAAGGTAAGTCCACCTGCAATACCTGTAAGTGTTGAAGATGCACGACTCGCATTTGCGATCATTTTTGCGACATTAGAATCGTATGTTTTAGCTAGAGCCTTGCCGAGTTCATCAGCGTAACTTGCCCTAACGTCATAATGATTCTTCAATTCCTCGAGACGGCTAACAAAAACGTCTGCTATTAGAAGGTCGTCTATTGAAATCAAACGCTCACCATGTCTGATTTGGTTGCCCCCTGTCAATAAATTTCCAGGCGTATGATAGGAAGCAGTGGCAGTGCCTAAAACTGGAAATTGTGCCGATTTGCCTGAGGTTATAGTACGAGTAGAATGAAGTTGATCGTTGAAGATGTTATTGCGTGTGAACGCAGTTAGCACCTCTCCACTGAACACTTTCAGAAACAGAGCGTCAAAGTCTGTTCCTGTATTATCGACCAAACCAAGGCGAGATACCGTAGCATTACTCATTTGTTAAAAACCTTTGGATTGAATGAATTAAATTTTAGAAACTTACTTCGCTACTGTCTGTTCTCTAAAGTGGTATCTGACGTATCAGGCACTTTTGATATTTAGATTTTCACTTTTCTGTTTTTACAGACCCACATTGCCATCTGCGTAATGCAAGACCTTTGCGAGTCAGCTTGCCATCTTTTTTTTTTGGTCCTTTATTCCCTTCCATTCTTGCACAGAAAGATTTTCTTCTGGCTTTTTGGCGAGGAGAAAGACCTGTCTTTTTAGTGACAGGTGGCTCTAGATTTCCACCAGTTTCACGTTTGTATTTTTTTCGACCTTCAGGAGTAAGGCCACCTCTAGGGTCTTTATCCTCCTTGGTAAAAGATACAGACATAAAAAATGTAAGCTACTTAAAATATAACACCTTTATGCAAGTCTTAACTTTTTTCTTTCTTTATCTTTTTTTCTGTGTTGGTAGGTAATATTTTCTGGACCTGTCTTTTCTCTTTTAAATTTTTCTTTTTCTTCTTTACTCATTTCACTTGTAGTCTTTGGAGTTTCACTATTAACTCTCTTTGATGGTCTGCAAGCAGGGTATGGTCTGCCCTTTTCATTTTTACCTCGGCCACACTTCTTGCCTGTTTTAACATCAACCCACTTTTCATCGAACCATCTTTTTAGACTCATTTGCCTACTTGCTTTTGTGCTTTGTTATGTGCAGCTTTAAATGAAGAACCTTCACGCATTAGTTTCTTCATCATATCAATATGTTTTTTAGAATGATGCTCTGAATGTTTATTCAGAGTTTTGATTTGATTAAGTGTAAGTTTTGCCATTCTTCTTTTTCTTTTTTGCACGAAGAATCATAAGGTCTTCTCTAGTGATTTTACCATCACCAGTTTTATCAAGATTCTTTCTTTGTTTGTCAGATAAAGCCATAATTATGAGTAGCCTCCTCCAGCAGCTTTATATTGCCTTACAAGCTGTCCACTTGCATAAGCAGAAGGCCACTTCTTAACAGTTCTTTTTACTTTAGCTTTAATTCTTGCGTAAAGCTTTGGATTTGTAGGTGTAGCCATTATCTAGATCTTCTAAAGACATCGCTTTCACGCAACTTTTCTTGAACTGTTCCTGTGTAAGTCATATCTTTTCCATAGCGAGGATCACTCATGGCAGCAGTAACTTCTGCTGCTGATCTGTATGGAGCTAATCCATTACTTGATGGTCTACCTGAGACTAAATCTGGTTCGATACCCATAGCATTACTGTATTGTGAATAAAGTCCTTGCACTGCTAGTCTAATAGCTGGTGCTGATGCTGTTGCAGTTAAATCATCAAAAGCAACAATTTCATCTTGAGATAAATTTTCATTAGCCCAAGATTTCATCTGTTCATAACCTTGTTCACCACCTGCAATTTGTTTAATACCTGATATTTCACCTTTAGCAATTTCTTCAACATTACCTTGGGATCTAACACCATCTAAATAAGTATCAATAACTTGTCGAGAAAATCCACCTTCCGCTAGTTTTGTATAATCGTCATCACTTATATTTCCATTTTCTATAAATCTGTTTGTAATATCTTCTGGATCAATACCGACTTCATCTAATACTTCAGCCAACCCATCACCGTAAATTTGATGGTAATCTGTTTCGCTTTCATTTTCTTCTGTAACTTCTTCTCCTTGTCCTTCTTCTTCTGAAGTATCGGTGCTACCAAGTTTGCCTTCAAGCTCTTTATAACTTGCAGCTAAATCTTCAACACTTTTAAATTTACCTAGTATCAGGCCATTTTCATCTGTTTCATTTTTAGCTAAAGTCTCCAAGTCTTCTTGAGACATTGGTGGTGTTTCAGATACGTTTAGTTGTGATGAAGTCATAATTGATTAACTAACTTGTATGTAGTGTACTGCCATGTCTAGTAATGACATCTTTAGAGTTTGTTTCTACTGATGTTTTTTTAGGCACAACAGGTTCTTTTACTACAGGTTTTACCACAGGTTCTTGTGATTTGGCAACAAACTTACCGTTCTCATCCCTTTTTCTAGGCTGCTTCTTGGTTGGCATTTAGCTCCTCCGTTAGTTGTTGTGCTTGAGCATTATTTTTTGGATCAAGTAATTTAGATCCCAAAGCAGCAGGTCCAAGAGATTGTATAAGCTGTTGTTGTTGAGCTTGTTGTTGTTCTGCTGCAATTTGCTCTTGTGTTTTAATTAAATTAGTAGTGTCAATTCCTATGGAAGTAGCAAGACGTTTAACTGCCTCATCCACATTAACAAACTGACGCATAACATCTGGTCCAAGTGCTTGAGCTACAGTACCGATAAACTCAATGAGTTTATTTCTGTCGTTACCTCTGCCAAGACCTTGAATCCCTGTCACTATCTTAGGCTTTACTAATTTTTCTGGCAAGGCTTTAACTTTTCCAGACCTTACCATCATGTGCATCCTACGTTTGAGGTAGGGTAATTGAAACTCCTGGGAAAGAATAGAGTACGTTCCACCTAAAGAGTTCTCAAGTTCTTGAGCTAGTAGATTTATCTCTGCTGCTGTTACTCTTTCTGCCTGTCTTTGTACAGAACTAGCCATAAGAAAAGCATCAGCAAGTCTAGCTTCAATACGTTGCATTGCTTGTTGTGCTACAGCAAAGTCCCCTTGTTTTCCTACTTGCATTACACTCACATCAGCAGCAGATCCTTCTCGTATTGCACCGTTGGGGGCTTTTGCTAAAGTCGCTGCCCTTGTTTGGCCGTTTGGATTTACAAGAAATAAAACTTTTGCAGAAGCAGCAGCACCTTCTATTACCGCTTGAGTTAAAGCTTCTAAAGATATAAGGTCGCCTCGATACTCTTCAACGTATCCACGACCATAATCTTCTCCATCAATCCGAATCCATCTGAGCAAAATCCAAGGAGAGACATCTACTTTAGATCTTCCATCAGTGCCAGGTATCTTTTCTCCTTGACATTCTTGATGCCACATAAAATCGTCACCGATTCTTTTAATAGAGGTATATATATCAATCTCATCACCCATTGTTTTCTCATCATAATTATCTTTCTCTTTAATTTGATTAAGAAAATCAGGAGGTAAAGCTTGAGGATTTATAGTTTCTTTTGTAAGTATTTCTAAAACATTACCCACCGAATCTCTTTTAGATACAAATTTAGAAAGTGGATATACTTTTAATCCTTTATCTGTCAAATACAAAAGAACGTTACCACCTACTATTAAATGTTTTAATGCTTCAAACATTGCAACACGATCATTTGATATTTCTATTTCATCCATCAAAGCATTTTCATATGCTCTTAAACCCTTATCTATTTCACTTTGTATTTCACTTTGCCCTTCTTGCATTAGTTTAAGTTGATCTATTACTAACTTAAAAAATGCGGTACCTGGAGGTAATAATGTTATTAAAAGTTTTGCTGCAAGGCTGTTGACCGCTTTGGCTCCAAGGGCTTGGAAAGGAGTTTTAATCCTAGCCCTTGTGCCAGATGTGGTTTCTGGAATAAGACTTGGCAAGGTAAGTTTTGAAGACTCTTTAGCCTCTCTTTCATAAGTTGATCTGCCACTAACCAACTGTTCGTATCGGCCAGCAGCAGTTTTACCGCCTTGTGAATATTCCATTTTTTATAAATTTAAATCAGTGTTTGACCCTGTGTTTAAAGGCTGAATCTGCAATGAACTTGTACCCCCTCTTGGTCGAGGAGTTGTACCTTGCTGTTTCTTCTTTTTAACAGGTCCAGCTTGACCAACATTTTTAGCAGTTTTTTCTGGTGGTGGTGCTGTTGGTCTTGGGGGTGGTAATGGTGGTGGCTTTGGGGGTCCTCCTACGCACATAATTAACTCTCCAAAATTGATTCAGTAAGCATCGTTTCTTTTTGTCGTTTTTGTTCTTCAATTAAAAAGTCAACAACAAAACGCTGCCCTGCTTTATACCATACCTCTCTATCAGATAAAGACAAATCGGGATGGCGATGCGGAAAGATTTGATCTAAGGCAAAAATTATTTCATCTGTTATAACTGGTAGTTTTTCAGATGCCATGAATTAAAACGATTTATATTTAGTATATGTCAATTTATAGATAAAGTATATCAGTATTTAATTTCTGTGATAAGCTATCAATGAACTGGAAGAGTACGGCATATTTGGAAGCACTTCGTCTGCCACGAATCACTGCCCTTCTATTATCTCTGGTTTCATCTAACACGGAAATGCCAACAGCCCATGCTACTGCGCTGTTGGTGTTTTTTATGGAGTCCAGAGAGATACTTCTCCTGTATCAAAATCAAAGTCACCATCTCTTAGTATTCTTGCAAGTTGTGCATTAAGAACAGCATCAGCAAAGTTATATTTCTTTTTTTCATAAGCAGCTACTACTTTCTCCCACATCTGTTCAAGTGTCTTAGCCTCACCTAAAATCTTTTCTGCTGTTACTGGTCCTACCTTATCAATACCAAAGTAGTTATCAGTACTGTCTCCTGTAAGAGCTTGTATCATCCAATGTCTATCAGCTTTACGTTTAGTTATTAGTTCCATGTCATCACCTGCAAGCAGTGTACAAGGCACAGATCTCATGTCTTTATCAACTGAGACTATTATTGAATCGCTATATTTTTTTGATGTTGCAAGAATAGACATCACATCATCACCTTCCAAACCTGGATAGCTTTCTGATGTATATCTTTCTCTTACCCCTTCAATAATTTTGCGAAGACCTAAAGGTTTTCTTTTATGTTTTCTATTAGCTTTGTATTCTGGATATATTGTATGTCTAAATGTTGGATACTCTGTAAAGCACATGACAACATTCTTATCGCCTTCGGCAATGGTTTGATAGTGTGCAACTCTACCATCAACCATTTCATGCACATCTCTTTCGTCTGCATGAAGTGTGTGTAGGTTACTATCCCACTGTATGTCCTGTTCACAGGCACAGCATGAGGAATAGATAAGCCAATCAGCGTCAATAAGTAAAGTCATTAGTTTCCGAAGTAAGTTTCCATAGGTACTACAAGTCTTCCTGTCTTTTCGTCATACAATAATTTATCTACTGGTCCTGTCATTCCTGTGTGTCTATTCTTCAATACTCTTAACTGTAGTTCTGCTCTTTCTGCGTAGCTTTCCGATTGTTGGTTTCTTTCGCAGGCCACGACCAAGTCACTTAGTTGAGCTATTGAGTGGCTCGACCTCAGATGATTCAGAGAAACCTTGTTACCCTCTTCATGCCCTTTACCTTCTGGTCTACGTAGATGAGAAACAATAACTAGACCTATGCCAGTAGATTCAACCACTTGTCTAAGCTTTGTACAGACCACATCTAAAGCTCTTCTCTCATCTAAGTCACTTATACCAGAGACAACTATTGTTAGATGATCCAAGATAACAACATCTACTCCTTCTGCTGTTGCAAGATATTGTATCTGTTCAACTAATCTATCAGGATCAATAGATCCGAAGTGATCATATAAGAATAGTTTTCCTGTGCCAAACAGTCTGTCAAACGATTGTTTTAGCCCTTCTGTTTCTTCTACATTATCCTCAAGATGCAGGGGTTTATTCATCTCTACACCGAGTATCCCCTGCATTGTTCTTTGTACCGATTCTTCAAGAGCTATATAACCTACGGTCAGACTATTCTTCATAAAGTGATGTGCTAGTTCACGACATATAGTTGACTTACCTGTACCACTACCTGCTGCTATACAAAGCATCTGTTGTTTACGAAACCCTTTGCAAAATTTATCTAGTTCTGGAAAAGGAAAAGAACAGATACTATTACTGCCTTTCTTTGTTAGCTCTGTCCAGAGGTTAGAGGCGTTAAGGATTCCATCTGGTCTAACAGGTGTTGCTTTCCATAGGAGATCTCTAAGTTCTTCCCCCTCACCTGCGATGAGCATTTCATTAGCGTCTTTTCTAGGGAGTCTACATATTGCTGCCTTACCAGGAGGTAAGATTTTAATTGCTTTCTCGGCAGCATCCATGCCAGGCTTGTCACTGTCAAAACAAATTACTATCCGTACAAATTGAGATAACCATTTCAAATTTGCAGCTATATATTTATTAGCTGATTGTGATCCCGAAGGTAAACTTACTACAGGGTACTTGTTATTTTGTGCTTGAGAAACAGACATACAATCAATTTCTCCTTCTGTAATAGTCACAAACATATTACCTGTGTTTACCTGTCTCCATAATCTCTGACCCCATAGTTGTAAATCACCTACCTCACCAAGCCAAATAAATTTTTTGTTCTGAAATCTAATATGCTGTGCAACTTGTCTACCTAACTTGTCTTCATAAGTAGCAACTTGCACTGGTTGTCCATTATGTTCAGATGTTCCGTAGTTAAAAAGCTCACAAGTTTCTTTTGTGATTGCACGTTTAGGTAATGCTTTTGGTGTAACAAATTTAAGTAATGGTTTTTTCACTGATTTAACAAAAGATTTTCTGGGTTTATCTTTCTGTGGTTGCTGCGTATAGCCACAACCAAAGCAGTAACCATGTCCATCGTCATAGATGGCTAGGTTATCTTTACTGCCACACTCAGGGCAGGGTTCTTTCCTGACGTATTTACTTTTAGTTTCCATACCATTCTTCTGGGATAGAGCCATGACTCCAGAGAAACCCATGCTTAGAAGCCCAAGCACCATAGGTTAAACTTCTTTTACCACGACTCAATTTTGCTTTGCTGTTTTGAAAACAGAACCTAATATCTAGGTCGGGTCGTTGCGTCTTGATCGCAATATGTTTTCTGCGGTCCTCCTTTGAGAAGAAGCCTTTAGTTTCAATACAGATGCCGTTGTCAAGGATGAAATCAGGCTTATAAACGCAACTGATTTGGTAGCTAACATCAAGTGTTTCATAAGTAAAAGGAACTTTTTCTGCTTGTAATGTAGCTGCTATTGCAGCTTCAAACTTGCTTCTAAAATTCGTCTGCCCCAACTGTTTCAAACCCTGCTGTTGCTTTCGGTTTTTCTTCTTCGATGGTTGCTTCTTCTGTTTCAAAGCCATAGCCTTGTGCGGTTTTGATGTATTCGACATGGTTGTGGATGATTACTGCTTCTGGTTGGATCTTTATACCAACACCAAAAGCTGCTGTTTCCCAACCACTGCAACGCATATTGACCTGACCAGTTGTACCAGGACCACACTTGTTTACCTTCTGCTTCTGCTCTTCTGTCATAGGAGAACCATCAGCATTGAATAATACAGGTGGTCTTTGCTTCCACTGTGAACCATCTGCTCTGACTCCACCTCCTTTCATTTTTGTTTTTACTTTGAAGTATGGCTTGCCATCAACTTCAGTAAACTCCCAAGGTAAAGAAGCAAGTTTAAATTTTTTATTTGGGTTGGCAGTTTTTAGTTGTGCCTTCCATCTTTCGAGTAAACCACTAAGTTGTTCTTCAACTTCTGTAGCATCATCAGGATGGATAAGACATTCGACTTGCCAAATACCTGACGCATCAAATTTAGTGTCGGGTTCTACCAGCCATGCAAATTGAAATAGGCATACTGGTGTTGTGATGTTTAAAACTTCTGGTTTCATTTGGAAATTTCAGTTAGAGTTTTCTTTTATTTGCATCCATGTTGGATGTATCACTGATAGTACCGTAGATAAATTACTTGTCACGCATTTGTTTAACTAAACACATATGGTGCTAATAAAACTTCACATACATCAAAATCCCCTATGTCTGGTGGTATGGGTAGCTTGCTTGGATCATCTAATTGTTCAATTGCTTGCTGATATAAATCTTCTAGTAAATTTTTGCTATACATATCAACAAAACTTTGTTTAACGTAGCCTATAAACTCTTCAATATGTGCAGCAGGTGAACCAAAACAATCGTGTATTGTACAGAACTGATTAAGACCACTAGCTTTACTTTTTGTTAATGCTAAATGTACATTAGCAGCATCTAAACTATGAACAAAGTTTGCAGCAAAACTTTGCGTAGATTTTCTTTTATCAACCTCTTTTGTATCAGTAAGAAGAGACAACTTTACACTGCTAGTATGCAATTTCGTATCAATTCTTTTTACATTAGACACATAATAATGCTGTTTAACATAAAAATTAGATGGTGTAATCCATGATATATTTTTATTTTCTTGACCAAAACATCTTGCAATGTCTGCTAAATATTTCATCACTGTTATACATTTAGGACAAATATTATTAACACTTTTCTCTATAATTTTTGCAAGATAATGGTTATGTAAAAAACAATCTTTATCCCAAGACAACTCCTCATCACTGCCTACAAAGTAATCTCGAACAGCACTTGCAATACCAAAGGTCTTACCACTGTAAGGTATCATCATCACAGGTTTTTTTATCATCTTTCTTGTTATTAATTTGTGATGCTTATACCAATCTTCAGCTAGGCATTGTTCATAACTAAGATCACAAAGTTCTTTTATTACCTGATCTTTTACATCTTCATACAAGTCCTCTACCATGTCATAGTTTTTTAAGTTAACTTTTGCTGCAAGATTTTCATCAAGAGACATAGCTGCAAAATGTTGAAAGCCATTGTTTGTACCATCAAGCAACACAGGATGCTTGCTTACATAGCCATACCCCTGTTCCAATAGTTCGTTAAAGTCTAAGCACCAAGCAAGAAACTGCCAAGGTTCTTCTGCCTTACTCCATATACTGATATAAGATTCTGGATTGCTTGCTATCTGCCTAGCTAAAGCTTCACCCTCTGTCTTAGACCATTCGATACGTTCTTCATAACTGTATTTACCCATACCCCATGAGTTTGCACCTGCTATACCCAACCAATTCTTTGCTTTCTCATCTGTTATTGCTGCACCTTCAGCAAATCTATGTAAAGACCTAGCTAAATCATTACCTTGTGGATTAAAAATACCTGATACATAATAAATTCTGCCTGTAAAATCTGCCTGTGTAACGTGATAGAAAGGTTCTTGTGCAAACTTGGCAGCAGTATCAAGCAACATAATACATTGATACCTTTTCATTCGATCATGTGCATTTTGATCATGTCTTAATACTTCTTCTCTTCTCCACCAAGATCGTGAGTCTTCATTAGTATCAATATCATATGGCTTTGGAGTTTGTGGTAGTGGTTCAGCATCTATTAAACAACCTACTTCTATACCTCTATCCCAACAGCTTTGAGCAATATCTAGAACAGTTGTATTTATCTCCCACTTTGTTTGTTGAAGACAATTCAGTGCTGTATAAAGTGCTGTTGGTTCTTTTTTTATTACTTCTTCATGGTAAGTAAGGTCTTTTGATTTTATTGCTTTAATATGTCTAAATCTTTTTGTATGAAAACCACCCTCAGCTATGCTAGTCCAATCAATCGGTTGCTCTACGCATGGTTCATACAATGGATAACAAGCTAATCTATTTTTGCGTTGTCGTTTTATCCAATCCATAGTGCCTTGCGTAAATTCAATATATGTTTTTGTTTGTTTACCTGACCTAACAGTAGAAAGTTTTACCATTCCAACAGCACTAATCATTATATCTATAAGCCTCATACCAACCTTAAGTTTGTCCTCTTTTGACCACGATTTAAATACAAACCCTCTGTTTCTCATGTGGCCTTTCATCATATTGCGTCTATACCTTTGATGATTTGTATCTGATATATGTTTCTTTACAGTTTTAAAATGTGTTTTATCTTGCTGTTCAAACAAAGTAAACCTTTGTTCATCTTCAAGCATATGCCCTACTTGTATTGCTGTTTGTGTAGCTGTTTTGTTTTGGGAAGCACCATCAATAACACCTTTGAAAGTAATAAAAGCAATGACATCTACATCTTTAAATTTATGTAGTTTGATTGCTGCTGTAGCTTTTACCCCTGGTGTACCCCTCCAAGCTCTATCAAGAAACTGTTGTATCGCTTCAACAAAAGGTAAAAGACCAGCTTTAATCATGGTTCTTGCGTAATCTGTTTCTGATTCTGTGCCTTTAGATAAGTTGTTGTTGATGTTGCGTTGCCGTCTATCAAACCCACGACTCCACATACGATCTTCTAAATCAGTTTGCTTACTCATTTATTATTCTCATCATTTCTTCTAATTCTTCTAATGCTTTTACAGCATATTCCACCATTTTTCTATAACCATTTTTTATTTGAATATTATTTTCTTTTTCGGCTGCATCAGTTAAACGCTTTATATATATTTCTTTATGAGTTATTTCAGTTGTAAGGGAATCAAGAATAAAATCTTTCTGACTATCAGTAAATTTCATTATTTAACCTCCTTACCATTTGAGTATTGAGAGATTAAAACTTGTAGATCACTCAGTAATTCATCGCAGTGACCACGCATAATATCAAGAGATTCTTTACCTTCATCAATTAACTTAGCAAGTTCTTCCAAGCTGTACTCTCTTGTACTAAAGTTCTTACCACATTCCTTACAGGTTCTAGACCTCCAAAGATATGCAGCTTCCCTTTCTCTTGTATGTAAGACAATAGTATTGTCGCTGTTGCAGTTAGGACATTTAATCATTTGTCATGTGTAGGTATTTAGATTCAAGCTTTTCAATACAAAGATCCCAGGCATCCTGTTCACTTATGTCTAGCTTCTTAGCAATAGACCTTGCAAGCTCCCTTAAATGAGTAGCTATTGCTGTAAGGTTGTATGGATAATCAGACATCTTTACCTCTTCTTTTAGCCCATCTTTTTCTTTGTGCATCAGCAAGTTTTTGATCGTAACCAGCATCTATGATTGCTTGTTTAGTTTTTTCTGGGTAATACATATATCGATGAAAATAATCATCTCCTTTAATGTAGTGTATGCCTTCTTTTAAAACACCTTTATTTCTAAAATTCATAAGAGTCATATTGCTTATTTGTATCATCTTTGCTGTTGTCATACCATTGAACAAACCCTTTTGTGCATAATCTTCATTACTTTTTTCATTTAAATATTTAGAATAATCATTTGGAATATACTCAAAAGGTTTGACATAACCATAAAATTCTTTCATTACTTCATTATTACGTTTTGAATTATAAGAAAGTTTGCCTTTCCAATTACCTGATTGTAATTCAACAAGCAGTTTGTACCTTCTTTGTAAATTAGGATGAGTAAATTTATATGCACAACGATATTTTTCTGTTCGGAACATCAATCTGCATTGCAAATAACCTTCAAGTGCAATTTTTAAATATTTAATTTTTAATTTTATCCACTTATCAATATCAGTTTGTTTCCAAAAATGTCTTTCTATTTTATTATTTATATGAGTATTCATAACTCTAACTGATTTTGGTATCCAGTTCTTGCTAATCAAAATTCCTAAATATTCCAAAGGATAACCAGTGAGTTTTACTATATCGTGAGCAGTATATTCATCTGCTCCACAATATTCTTCGGGTTTAAAAATAAATTTTTTTGTGGTTTTTAATTCATTTTTAAGAACCAATCTTATCCACTCTCTAGAACAACCAAACTTATTTGCTATTGATTGCAATGTATGGCCTTCTTTTCTCATGTTGAAAATAAGTTGATTTCTATCTTCTTTTACTTCTTTAGGTAAAGGTGGCCGATAATTATAGTTATTCATGTTCAACAATCTCCTTATCTAATTGTGATTTGATAAGTGATGCTTCAAATTTTTTTTCAATTTGTTCAGCAGTTCTCCATAATGGCTGTTCAAGCATCGGTATTGATTGCTTTAATAGTAGGCTATGTATAGCCCACTGTTCTCTTGTTAAAGAGATACTAATTTTCAAAGAGTCATTAGTTTTTGTTTCTTTTTGTGTCATGAAAAATAATAATCTGGGATAAAGATTCAGTGAAGAACCCATAAAAACTATTTGAAAAAAGTTTTTAAGAGTCCATCTAAAAGTTAGCTAGGGTATCATAAGCAACTAACATTTAAAAAAATAAAAAAGAAGAAAGAGCCTAGAATTAACTAGGCTTTAAACAACATTCACACATACTTACTGGTATTCTCATTTGATGAGCAACAAAATAAGTACCATTAAAAGATTCAGTTTTACCATCCTCTTTTTCACCTAAAGAAATACTTTTTTGGCCGTATAAATCACCTTTATTAATTAATGATTTACAGGAATAGCATTTTCTTTGTTTTCTAGTTTTCTTAAGTTTCATAACTAAGCGTTATTTTTAAAGTTTTTGATAAAGATATACAAGAGAATAACTAAGCATATCCAAACAATTAAAGAAGTCATAAGTCCTCCTCTGTCATATCTTCAGCTATTCTCCAACCTATTGAATTTTCTTCTGGAAAATCTAATAGTTCGAGATTGTCATTAAATTTTTCTTTTTTAATGTTAAGAGCCTTATAAGCCTCTAATAATTCCTTATTAGTTGCCTCTTCAGCAAACCAAAGACGCTCTATCTCTGCTCGTTTAGCAGATTTAAGCTCTTTTTCGTAGTCGTATTCGTTGTTAGACATAATTAACCTTTAGATAATTGAATAACACCGTCAGGAATACCCCCTGCCTCTCTTACTGGATTGTCTATTTCTGGAATAATAATCCCTAGTCCAGGATCTTCACGCCTGATAAACAATCTTTTTTTGAGAGATCTTCTACGACTTACAAAAGTCTTACATCTTTCAAATAGATCTTCGGGTATGTCAATAGCTTTTTCTGTATCATCTTTAAGGTGATACAACATAACAACTCTTGAGCCACACCAATCAACACCGCTAATTTCGTATTTACTAGCTAGACGATTACTAAAATCTTCTACTAGATCTTCAAGATCTCTTGAGCATACGATACACTGCGGAAAATTCCACTTTGTTTTTTTTTGATCGTTAGACATAATTAAAATTAATAACTGGGCGGTTAAGGTTTACTTTTTTAAAAAGCACTGGTCTTACATAACTGCTACTTACCTTGAACATCTAATTAAAGACTCGTTAATAAATTAACTTTGCAATCGTTAGCCTGCAATTAATGCCAGTGTTGAGAGAACCCTTTAAAACCTCCGCAAAGGCTTTAAGGGATTGTCTAGGTTAACCCCCAAGATAAAAACAATTACAAAACCAATTAAGGGCTTTTTGCTGATCTTCTGTAATTTCAAAATCTGTCCAAGGTGTTCCCCAATCTTGATGCTGTAATTTTGGATTTACTGGGCCGTATTCGTCTAGTTCTCCAATGATTCTAAGAGCAGGTCCACCCCAAGCTAAAAGTATTTTAAATTCTTCAGGTCTTAAATCTGCTATAGATTCAGGTGATGAATACCAACCGCTTCTAAATTGAACAGATAAAACACTGTTTAAAATACTTTCTCTTAATTCGTCTTGCTGGTTGTAGTCATTAGACTTTTCAAATAGTTGATCTTTTTTAAAATCTTCAACCATTGTTTCAATAGTTGCTTTTGCATTGGCTATTGAATGAGATTCTTCAATAAGGTTGTCAATACTTTTTGCAGTCATTTGATTAATAAGTTTCTGGGATTAGTACTATAAAAATAATTTCTAGTACTGATTGAATTATTACTATAAGCTTGCTATCGATAAAATCAAAACATAAATATCTTTACAATCTGTAACAATAGACCCCATATATCCCCCCCTCTGTCCATTTTCTGCTCTTTTAATGTCCAAGTAAAGATTAAATCCTCTAGACCCTAGTTATAGTCTTATTTGTAGTGCTGTCTTTAGGACAGTACTGCTAATAAAAGACCTTAGTTATACCAATATTTCTAGAAAAAAAAGGAACCTATAAGGGGAAAATCAAGAATCTATATATACGTAAACCTTTCAAATTTTTGGGTCAAAAATATTTTGTATAGACCCTTATAGAACCACCCAGAAGGAAACTACAAGGGTCTTTTTAGGATCTATAGAAGAGAGAACCTATAAAATAATTATAATGATGATGTTGATGAAGTCAAATCTATAGTGGATCTATACGACCCCCCCTATAGTCCCCCCCATGGTCTATCTACAAGTGTCTGTTAATAAGATTTATTTATAAAACCATCGGTATGGGTATTAGAATTTCTTATCTGATCAGGAGACATACCCATAGCTGTTTGAGAGATAGTGTTATTCATAAGGGAACCCCAGTTATCTAGGTGTATTCTTAATAATTCATCTTTACGAGATCTTATATTACGGTCTTCATCTTGAGCCATATACTCTGTCCAATAGGCTACAGCACCAGATAGAGCGTCTAAGATGTCATCATGTACTAAAGAACCCCTATGTCTAGTAATTCTGGACATTTGATAGAAGAGTTGAAGTTTTAGTTTACGTTCTGGAGCTTCTGTTGAGTTAGATCTATAGTCTTTTTCTACTACCTTACGGTCAATTATGAGTCTATGAGAGTTCATTACAGGTTCTAAGGTATCTATTATGCGTAGTTCTTTGGTTTTATTATTTCTAACGTCTTTTACTTCGCATGGATGATACCTCATAAGGAAAGGTTTCATTAGTTCAGCAAACATACCGCCACCCATATTTGATTCTACGAGGATTGTATTGACTTTATTTGTCTTAGCTATCTTAGATAGGGTAGTTAATACTGCGTCACTGTAACCACCATTAAGGCCACCTGCATCGGGAACGTATAAGTTACCATTAAGCATCTTCACAACAGCGTAACCAGTGGCATCACGGCCCTTCCCAGAGGGGTCTACGAACATTACCGAGCCTGTATATTCAATCCAATCACCAAATTGTTGGGCTGGTCGATAAAAATGATCACCATTAAACCCTACACAAGGTAATTCTTTGATTACATATTCTGGTGAAGAAGACCATATGACTTTTTCTGGTGCATGGTCAGGATTTACTGAAGATATGATTAAGTCTGATAGCTTAAGAGGGTATCTATCCTGGTCAGATAAGCTAGTGTCTAGCATAAACTGTAAAGAGAACCCAGAACGACCATAGGAAGCCTCACGTTCCATTAAATCTATTGATGAAAATCTATCAGGGTCTACAGGATCTTTAGGTTTTACAAGCTCTTCTGCAAGCTTCTCAGCTAATTTAGGAGCTAATCTGTCTCCATAGTTGTTTTTTAGTTCTGGATAACGTGCTGTCCAGATACGAGTCGTATATCCACGTTCTTCTAGTGTTAGATATAAAGATTGTTCTGTTTGTGGTGTACCAAGAAAGGTTATTTTACCGTTTGGTTTGAGAATTGCATCAAATTCTTTTACAGCTTCCGATAATTTATCTCTCATCGGTTGAGTAAAGCTGTTGTTTGGTACTTCTACGTCATCTGCTATGACCTCATCGGCACGACTACCAGCCATTTGTCCCAGAACACCTTGAGACTTTACTGAAGGTGCGTGGTCAGCGTGTGCAGGGCCAACATCAAAACTTATCTTACTGTTTCTTTGAGCGTCTTCTGGTCGTAATGGAGCCAATATAGACATCTCATTGATCAATCTCATAGTGAAAGTAGAGAAGTTATCGGCTCTATCTTTACTTGCGGATACGACAAGAAACTTTAATTGTGGATTCATCCGTAGTTTCCATACAACATAGGTAGATGTAATCCAACTCTTACCTACACCTCTAAAGGCTTGTATGATCTTTCTACGAGGTCCATATTGTAAATACTCAGCTATGTCTAATTGAACTGGTGTAGGATCTGGCAGGTTAAGATGTCGCCATGTAATGATCAGGAAATATCTAAAGTCTTGTAGTTTTTTTGGTAAGGGTTGCAATGATTATGTTTTAAGATAGTCCATATTCTTTTTTAGCTTTCTGATATTGTTTCTTACCTTCTGGTGTATCAGGAAACCCATAATGGAGGTGCATATCACCATGTTTAATTCTTTCTTTCATTTGTTTCATTCCTTCAGTAGTTCTTCTTCCAGCTTTAGGGTACATTTTTTTGTAATCAGCTTGCGTTAGCTTTTTCTTTTTATTAATTTTTAAAGAATCTCTTTTTTCTGACATGATTACAACTCCGCTAAAGGTACAGCATCTAGGTCTGGAAGGTTTGACATAAGATCTTCCATGGGACTCTTCTCTGTTGGTATGCACTCGATACCATTATCTTTTAACAGTTGTCTAGCTACGTTTAGATCACCTGCTTTTGCTTCTCCACTCTTTACCTTATCCAACAGATTTTCTATAAGAACAGTATGCAAAGTTTCTAATAATTGTAATTTCTTATCTTGTCTCATAATTAGAACATTTTAAGATACTATCCCTAGCATAGCTTTAATTTTAGTAAATATCGTAGTCTTCTTTACTTTCTTTTTGTTTTGTTTTAAATTATTTTTGTAATGATGAAGAGCCATTTCAGTTCTTAATAACTTAATTTCTGTGTCAGTAATACGTTGCATAGCTGCCATAATAAGTAAATCTTGCATTTTGTTTTCTTTTACCAAAGCAAAAGAATATGCTTTCATAATACTTTCTGGTAGCTCTTCCACCTCTCTACATTTCATTTCTATTTCTAGTTCAACTTCAAGAGGTGGTTTACCAACAAGTATTTTAAAAAACTCTTGATTGTTCATATCAATTCAACTTAGGAAACAACTGTTGCTCTAACATATCAACAGCACGATCATCTAGTGTGTTAGTAGTTTGTTTGCAAATTGCTCTAAGTAAATCAACTACTAATCTCTTCACAGCAGTTGTGGTAAAGAACTTTAGTAGTATTGGTTTTAAGATTTTTAGCATAATTAGTATTGTGTTACTTTCCAAACATACCAATATTTGCTAAGTTTGCCATATAGCTGCCTAAATAAGCAGTGGTCAACAGCTTAATCCTCACACACTAAGGCAGTTTTTTTTATATGGAAGATCAAGAAGAAAAAGAAGGTACGGATTGGGGTGAACTGTTTGGTCACGCTGTCCGATTTATGATTCTTTGTTGGTCGTTAGCAATGATGACTCTTGGATACATGGACAAGATCCGCAATGACGGAGCTTTTTTAGCAGGTTTAACCAGTGGGGTCCTCGGTTCATACGGTATCAGCGTAAACAAAAAGAAACCCACAAACGCTGCTAAGATAGTAGATAACAAAGACACTAATGTAGGCATCAAATGAAAAAACTATTTGCTTTACTTTTATTTTTGCCATCTGCTGCTTTTGCGGACATAAAACAAGAATTTGTGACATCTGCCCAGATTTCAGTTGATATGCCCTATGTTGTTACAAATAAGGTAGGAACTACATATTCATTAAGCGGAAATAATATTACACCATCTGTAACTATAGGAGATACCACAACATCAGGAAAAATTGGTGGAATCAATGTTGGATCGTTAACTAATGGCGTTCCAGCGATGATACAAACAGACACCACAGTAACAAATGCAGGGTCAGCTTTTAGCAAAACAGAATCAGTAATTATGGGTGACGCTACACCATCTACCGTCACCCCTTCCAGTGGAATAGCAGCTTTACCAGTACTAAGTGGACAAACTACTGTTGGATCAGGTGGTACTGCTGGATCGCTTGCATTAACTTCACTATCTAGCGGAGTTCATACCTGTACTGCTGGTGGATCGGGTACATCTTGTATAGGATCTACTAAAGTTACTATTACGATTGACTAGACTTTACTGGTTAGTTTTACTATTATTACCTATAAGAACCCTTGCTGTGCCTGTCGTTCCACAATTTCGTTCAGGTACGAGCCAAACTTCAAGTACTTCTGAATCAGTAATAAATGAAACTATCACGAGCCATCAATATCGTACAGGATATTCCTATTCTGCATCAGGGCATAATATTGAAAGTTCCGATCTTAATGGATATATCAATCCTACAGCTACAACTCTTACAGAACAAACAGTTGGAGGAGTAAATTTTAGTTGGACTTCACCAAACTTAGATGCTGTACCAAGATGGAAAATAACCAATGGTGGAGCAGCTTTCTCTCTTCAAGAAACACTAATCACTCCAGGGTTAGATACAGTAACGACAATAACAAGAACAATAAATTCAAGCACCACAACAGAAACTACAACTACGTTTGGGCAATAGCTCTAATCCTTTGCCCTGCAAGGGTTTTAGCTAATACAACTGTAGCATCCCCAAGCTCCAACGCACAGGGGGTCGTTAATAACAATGCCACAATGATTACACCATCTGCCATGCCATCTTTCAGGATGAGTCAGGGTATTGTCTGTGCTTCTCCTAGTCTTACAATTACTCCTTATGTAACAGATGCTTGGTCATTTAACAGACCAATAGAACAAGTCACTAGGCAAAATATATATGACGAAAATACTGGAGAGATAAAGTATGTTCAAGAGACTCCTAGATTTGAAAAAGATAATTACAATTTGAACTATGGTATCTCTGCTCAAATAAATATTCCACTAGGAAAATCACCAGCCCTTTGCCATCAAGCAACGATGGTAAATATCGAAGCTCAGAAATTATTGATAAAGAAAACTAAAATGGAGATTAGTCTTTATCGTTTAAAACAATGTGCAGAACAAGCAAAATTAGGTGTTACTTTTAAACCTAATACTCCTAGTGCTGTTACCTGTGAAGATATTATTGTTAATATCCCACCAAATCAAGTTATCCCACATACTCACAAATTAAAGTAGACAAGTCACGGGTATTACACTTATCTACGGATTATTATTTTACATCTTTTTTCTTCTTGGTCAACTTTGTCACGACTTGCTTAACTATTGGCCGTACAAGCTGAAGTACCAATGGTGCAGAAGCACCAACCAAAGCAAGGCTAAAAACCCCAACAAACTGTGGAGCAGACGGAATGTATTGATCTTTCCATTCAACTGCTTCATAGAGAGTTATACATTCACTCTCATCTTGCCCTCTTTCGTGTCCAATAACACGTTCTAACTTTTTATCGTTACGAAAATCTCCAACTCGCTGATCATTTTTACCAGGACAAGGAGGAAAAGGTGGTGGGGGGTCTGGTGGTAAATCAGGAATCTTTGGCTGTTCTGTCTCTGGCAATGGCGGTGGATCGTTACTTATCGGTGCTTCCTCAGTTATTACTAAGTTCTCAGGAGAATAATCAAGCGGTATAAAACTAGGAAAAGGAAAATCACAAGTAGTAAACACTCCATTAGGATCTTCCAATAATAAATTACGATTACCTGTATTTTTTATATCACGATGTTGATAAGTACAACCAGGAACATCTATATCTGGTGGCTTTGTAATAGTTAAATAATGTGGATTATAAATTTCTGAAACCTCTGGAATATAAATTTCTGGAATTTTTATATCAGGTATTTCCATTCATTTATTTAGGTATTGGTATAGATGGACCAGTATTTTTTGGTAATCCTTGATCTAATACTTTAGGCATCATTCCAGATACGTTATCAAGAATTTCATTCATTACTCTTGATTTAAACTGTTCTGATGTTACATATTTGTATCCAAGGTACGCTCCACCACTCATGGAAGCGACCATAACAAAAGAGATAATACTCAGAACATTAGCAATTTTTTGAAACATAATTAAATAAGCATTTTGTTTTACGGAGCATTACCTTGTAAAGTTCCAGAGTTACTTAATGTATAACTAACACCTGATAATTGAACGTATTTTCCAGCAGATCCACCAGCAGATCCACTACCACCACCTTGGCCGCCAGCATTACCATAAGTACCACCATTTCCACCTGATGACCCTGCTGTAGAAGCGTTGTAACCTGAAGGGGGAAAAAAATTGTAACAAACAGGATGGCTCTGTGAACCTGGACTAGTACCACCTCCTGCTGATCCATTTGATTGGGATTGGTCATAACCTTGACCATTTCCACCAGCACCACCACCACCAGGAGCACCAGAACAGCAAAATATCATACCCATTTGAAAACACCCTCCCTGTGTTCCATCTGCGCCTTTTCCTCCACCGCCACCTCCTCCACGTATAGTACCTGTATTTGTAACAGTTACATTAGAAGAAGCGATATAAATGGCAGTACCACCATCTCCACCATTACCTGATGAACTACCATCTCCACCAGCACCCGATATAGTACCAGCGTTTTGAATATTTAAAGTACCACTCATTCCAGAAGGTACTTGTAGTGCATAATTAGACGTAGATGTAGCACCTAACTCAACACCACTATTGATAACTAATATTTTAGGAATAGCAGAAGTAAAGTTAGAACCAAATAAACTTGATACGTTTTGGTTAGTAGCACCAGAACTTATCGTAACAGTAACTTGGTTAGCAGCATCATAAAAATCATCAAAAGATATTTCACCACTCGAAGGTACATTAGGCGCACCTCCTGATGTTACCCCTGCACTACCGCCAGCATAAAACTCAGATAAAGAATGAGGTTGAGAATCTCCAAATTCTGAAGCAATCTGAGAAAGGGAAATTGAACCAGAGCTTTGTAAAGGCATTATTTAGCTCCTTTTAATTCTTCTACTTCTGCTTTTAATTCTTTAATAGCTTCTATAAGAACACCCACCATTTTTCCGTAATCAACAGATTTTACTTCTTTGCCGTTATGTTCGCTTGTATGTACAACTTCTGGAATTACTTGCTCTACTTCTTGTGCAATAACACCAATAGAAGGTTCGTTGTTTTCTTTCCATTTGTATGAAACACCTCTTAATTTACCAACAATACCAAGAGCATCATTGATAGTGTTTATATCTGTTTTAAGTGTTTTATCAGAGAAAGCAGTGATATTACCTGTAGCTGTTAAAGCACCTGTAACTGTAACTCCCGAACTTGTAGTTTCTAATTTTTTATTGTTGTCGTAATATAACTCTACTGCTCCATTATCCGACATAACGATAAAGTTTTCGTCATGTGTGCCATTCTGTAAAGCAAAAGTATCTGCACCTATATATAATCCACCACTTCCAACATGAGAAATTTTGGAATTGTTTCCATCGTGAAAAATTTGTAGGTCTAAACCACCACCAAAAGCAGCTTTTCCATTATCGCCAATTAATATTTTATCTCCAGTGCCATTAAAATTCATTAAGCCATCGGTACTAACTCCAGAACTTGTAGTTTCTAACTTTTTAACGTTGTCGTAATATAGCTCTACCTGTGCATTTCCAGTACAACGAATATAAGATTCAGTAGTAGCAGCGTTGGTTAAATTAACCATGTCACCACCAATTACTAAATTACCTGAAGCAGATTCTTGGATATAAGAATTGTTATTACTACTATCGTGATAAATTTGTAGGTCATGACTAGCACCCATTTTGATTTTATTATTATCACCAAAACCAATGTCACCTGACATAATGCCACCAGTCTTAGGTAGCTTGGTTGCTATTGCGGTAGTATTGGTTGCTATTGAGTTATTAACTGTTGTTGCAAAGTTAGCGTCATCTCCAAGTGCAGCCGCTAATTCATTCAGTGTATTTAATGCTGTAGGACTAGAGTCAACTAAATTGGATATCGCTGTATCTGTATATGCAGTCGTAGCAATTTTTGTAGAAGCATCTCCAGCAGATTGTGTAGTTGCAGTTACTCCATTATCTAAAGTAGTACCAGTAATTCCTAATGCTGATATATCTTTTCCATCAACTGTTCCAGATACAACAATATTTCCATTAACTGTTTGATCCCCAGTAAATGTGTTAGATCCTAATCCAGCTAAGTTACCAGTAGCTGTTACACCACCCTGCCAAGTAGAACCGTTATAAACTCTTAACTCATTAGATGTAGTATTAAAGTAAAGATCTCCTTCATCATTATTAGATCCGGGATCAGAACTTGCTATTCGATATCTATTTGCAAAGGTATTTATATCAGTAACATTACTCGCTGCTGTGTTTACATTTGCTATTGAACCAGCAAGTGTATTTACATTTGCGATTGAACCAGCAGTAGTATTTACATTCCCGATTGAACCAGCAACTGTTGAAATATCCGCATCATTATTAGCTACCGTACTTACCGCAGCATTATTTCCAGCTACTGTAGTTACGTTACTTGAGATGTTAGCTACAGACGTAATATTGCTTGAAATGTCAGCCAGTGTGTCCATATCAGACACGATTGCTGAAGTAGCTAAAGTATTTAAGTCAGCTACAACATCTGTAGTTCCAAGTATTGCTAAATCTGCAACAGCGTCCGCAGTACCTAATCTTCCAATTTCAGTAGCTTTACCAGCAACAGCACCTATGTCTGTGGCATCAGCAGCGACTGCATTAATATTAGTAGCGTTCCCGGCAACAGCAGTTACATTGCTAGATATACCAGCTACTGTAGTTACGTTGCTTGAGATTCCAGCTACAGTTGTTATGTTGCTTGAAATATCAGCTAATGTATCCATGTCAGATACGATTGCTGTAGTACCCAAGGTATTCATATCAGCCACTGCGTCAGCAGTACCTAATC
>VTLG01011037.1_pt1 | contig 43246 bp, 69 predicted proteins | sample 4694571 | NCBI WGS metagenome assembly VTLG01 (sample SAMN12604809, study PRJNA352737) | marine metagenome | biome: ENVO:00000447; feature: ENVO:00000209|ENVO:00000569|ENVO:01000036; material: ENVO:00002151; isolation source: viral sequences binned using virsorter ...
GACTTCGTTGAGTTGTTATGCTTTTACTTCGGCGCTACAAATAAAAGATTTGATGAAGAAAAATTTTATGAGGCGTGTGGTCTCTCTCATCATTATCTAAAAAGAGTATAGAGGTATTTAATTATGAGAGATTTAGTTTTATTAAAATCAGTAGGTACTTTTCTTGATAAAAAAAATAAGATGACTTATCCTGCATACAAAAACAATACACCTGATTTATCAGAAGGTGTAGCAGTTCACTTAGAAGAATGTAGTGATGAATGGTATGAGGCTTTAAGTGCATATGACAAAAAAATTATAGCTACTATCATTGTTGATTGGACAATACCAGGAATGATTGATGAAAAATAAAGAAAAACAATTAAGTACGGCAATAAAATTATTAGACCGTGCAAAAGTTTTTTTGTTTGGAATGTCTACTCATAAAGACGACCCGGCAAAAAAGTTAGGACACGAGATACATCAGTTTGTAACTCGTAATAATAAACCAAAAAAAGAAAGGTAACGAATATGTGTTCAATCTTCGGTTTAACCAAACCAGAAGGACATATATCTCAGCATCAGTTAGAAACAATACGCCGTTCATTTACGAACATAGCATCTAATGCTTGTTCAAGAGGCAAAGATTCTACTGGTATTGCTATCATTTCTTCAAAAGGTAAATTCACATACAAGACCATTTTATCTTCAGACAAAGCAGTTCTTACACAAGAATGGCAAGATAAGATTGTCAATAATATTAACAATGATACTATATCTATTATAGGTCATACTCGTGCCGCTACAACAGGTGCAGTTACTACAAGAAATGCACATCCGTTTTCTTACGGCAGTATTATAGGCGCACACAACGGTATTATTGATAATTGGGACGAAGTAAAAGGTCATAAAGATAAAATGCAAGTTGATAGCGAAATAATATTCAGCCGTCTAAGTCGTATGTCTTACAAAGACGCCTTAGAAGGATTGATTGGATATTACGCCGTTTCTTTTGTAGACCATAATTATCGTAAGTTTTATCTTGCTAAAGAAGAACAAGCACCGTTAAGGCTGTCTTATTGGAAGAAAGCCAAGACATTGTTCTACGGCAGTACAGATACAATACTTAAAAATGGTTTACAAAAATCAGGTTTGAATTTATCTACATATGATGCACCTGATAATAGGATTATGAAATTCTTTCCAGAAAAGTTTGACAACAAACCTTTTTATACTGAAGAAAAAATAGTCCCACAAGAAAGATTCGTTGGCGTTAACTCTGTATGGAATAATAATTCATACGCCAGTTACTACGACTACGATACTTTTTTAGATGACGACCTATGTGACGTATGTGATAAAGAAGAAGTAAAACCTGGTAAATATATATGTGATAATTGTGCAAAGGCTTCAGACTATATTGAATGTCGTTTTTGCGGTGATTACTTTTTATCAGAAGAAAATGAGGTACTATGTCCATTTTGCGATGACAGGCAAAAGCAGTTGTCGTTAGATGTTTAAAATAAATAAATCAATATGAAAGGAGGTGTAAAATATGACGCACGAATTTACTTGTTGTATGTGTGATGACGTGTTTATAGAAAGTGGAAGTGGAGAAAACCCAAACAATAGAACCGAATCATTTCAAATGCTTGACCTATCTGGCTCAAGTTATTGTGAGGATTGTTATTGGGAATACCACGAATCCTGTACCGAATGTGATGATGTGTTTAGTAGAGATGAATTACAATATTCAGAATATAGTGATTCCAGAATATGTGATGATTGTATTTCTGACTATTATTATTTCTGTGATGATTGTAATGACTATATACCGCAAAATGAAAGTTGTGGTTGTGGTAGTAGACGGATAAATGATTACAACTATCAACCTGTTTATAAAACATTCAGCGTACACGGAAAAGGTAATTGGATTCAAAAAGAAATGCAAAAAGTAAACGCATATCCAGACCGTTTAAAAATAGGTAATCTTACATTAGGGTTTGAATTAGAAGTTGAAAACATAAATGAAGAACCCTGTGGAGATGATGCAGAATGGGTTACAGGATACGGTGATGACTTTTTGTATTGCAAAAGAGATGGTAGTTTGAATTATGGTTTTGAAATTGTTTCAATGCCATTTACCATTGACTTTTACAAACAAATCCTGTATCGTAGTAATTATATGAGGCGATTACTTCACAACTTAAAACGTGAAAACTATCGTTCTTATAACACCAGTACTTGTGGTATGCACGTTCATATGAATCTACGGGCTTTTCGAAATATACATCTTTACAAATACCAGTTATTCTTTTCAAGAAATTATAACTTTATTAGTTGGATGTCAAAAAGAAAGTCTGAAAGACTTGATGAATGGGCTAATCCACAGGTTAGCGAACAAAATTGTCTTGGTCGTACAAGAAACAAGCAGTCACCTAAATATACAGCAGTTCATATTACACCAAAGAAAACTGTGGAGGTTAGAATATTTAGAGGAACTTTAGACCATAAGGCTTTTTGTAGAAACATTGAATTTTGTTTGGCAGTTTATGAGTTTTCAAGACTTCATACCATAAAACAAATGTCCCAAATTAAATTCATACAATGGTTTAAAAGTCATAATGAATATCCAATGTTAAGACAGCACTTAATTGACAAATGGCCAGGTTGGAGTGTTAAGTTAGAGCCTTACTCTAATAAAGATAATTAAAGGAGAGGTTGAGTTTAATGAGCCTATGTAATTATATTGTTTAAGTTACACCAATATAAAAGAAATAACAAAATATTTATTTTTACACTTGACAAGATAGGTTTGTCGTATTTAAATTTAAATATTAATTGAGAAACTTTTATGAAAAATATATATAATAATTACATAGGTGAATTAAATAAATCTAAATTTAAATCTAGATACAAAGGCAAAGAAAAATATTTTCACGCCTCATCAGCAGGTCTTTGTAAAAGAAAACATTACTTTGGTTCTGTTCAACAAGTAGATAGGGTTGAACCAGAAAATTTATCTAGATTACGTCTGGGAGATATAGTTCACGAAGACATACAAAACGCCATAAAAGATGATGATAGATATGTAATTGAAGAAGAAATAATTATACCAGAATTAAATGTAAGAGGACACTTTGACATATTAGATAAGAAAGAAAAAAAATTAATAGATATTAAAACAGTTGGTGGATATAAATGGCAAATGATATTTGGTAGAGATAAACAAGATAGTATTTCAAATTATAAGTTACAACTAGGAACATATGGTATTGGAATACAACAAAAATATTTTGACTTAAAACAAATGTCTTTGTTGTTCTATAAACTTGGAGACCCTAATGCAGGTAATTTAAGAGAAGTGCCTGTAAGTCTTATGTATATAGATAAAGCCAAAAGATATTGGGAAAAAGTTTTATCAGAAATGAATGAATGTGAAAAAGAAAATAAATTACCTAGACTAAGATTAGGTTCATCACCAGCAGAGGGTTGGGAATGCAATCCAAAATGGTGTGGATATTTTGAACATTGTCTTGGTGGTTTAAAACCAGAGTTATTATGAAGAATTACAACAGAAATAGCAACTTATTATTAACCTTAAAAAATGCTATGGGAAATATTTATGTTGTCCTGCGAGGCTTTCTGTTGTATATTTATGTAGGATTAGAGGGTTCAAGTCGTATCTTTTGTTGTTTTGAGATACGTTATTTGCTTGGTGTTTATTGGTTTCCCAAGTTGGATTATAGTCTGCTTGAATCCTCGCCTCCTTTCAAAATAAATACAAAAGGTAAATATTATGTACGTTAGTTTAAGAGATTTTAGGTCAAAGAAAATAAAACAAAGATACAAAGATAGGTTTGAAGGTTTATATAATGATATGAATAATGAAAATACCTTTCCAATAGAAAAAAAAATATTGTTGGGTTGGATTATGAAATACCCTCAGTACAGTCATTACATTTATCACCCAAATAATAGGTACAGGAGTAGTGAAGCACATAGTTGGAAAACAAGAATTTGTAAAGAATTAGATATAAGGCATACATATGATGTTGAACTTTTAAAAGACGTTATTGATGATGAATTTTATACAAAAAAATATCACCATATGCTTCGTTGGATGTCAGCAATAAATCAAAGCATACCGTTTAGAGAAAGAAACGTACAAGAAGAATGGATAAAATTTTATAATAAAAGAAAAAAAGGAGATGAGGTTTAATATGAAAAAAGAAACACCAGATATAACATTAGGTGGGTTTGAATGTAATAACAAACAAGTATATAAGATAGATGATGTTGAAATAGAAGGTAATATTCCAAACAAATTATATTTGTGTGGTGAACCAGAAGAAAGTTACATAGCAGAGGTTACTCTTACAAAAACAACAGAAAGTTGTCGTTGTGAATAAAAAACCTTTGAAATCTAAAAATAATATATTATATTTATTATTCATACTAATCATTATTATATGGACATTCTTGCTACCGATAGCATTAATAATTTTTTGTTTGACCCCTATAATTTTTATGATAGTACTTTAGAAAGGACAACCAATGAGTAAAGATAAAATAGTAAAAGTAGATGATATTCACGATTTAGATATTGTCGAAAAGAAAATAAAAAGTGTACACGCCGAAACATCAAGTGTGAAAACACCTAGTTGGGCAGTTAAAAGAAGACCTGATGGTTTTGATTATGTAGAAGAAGCATATATGAGAACCAAACTAAACGAGATATATCCTATATGGTCTTGGGAGGCAGTTGGTAATGGAGTTCAATTTATAGGAGCAGAGTGGGCAGTAGTTACCGCAGAGTTAGTAGTTGTAGACAATGGCGTACCTCGTAAGTTTTTTAGTCCAGGTGCCGCTAGAATCCAATTTAAAAAAGGTTCTCCTCATACACCAGACAATGTAGTGGATATAGATAAAAACCTTGCCTCAGCTAATACAAACGCCTTTAAACGTGCTTGTAATAGACTAGGTAATATTGCTGATGATGTTTACAGAAAACACGTTGAAGATTTAACTCTTACACCAGAACAAATAGAAGAGGTGGAAGAAATGATAAAAGATTTAGATGTTAAATATAAAGAGTCAGTTAGACTTGCAATCGAAGACGGTATATTAAATTCTAAAAATTTGGACAATGCTATTAATAAAATAAAGGAGAAAAGTAAAAATGGAACAGAATGATTTTATGGAGAAGTTTGAGGCTACTGAGGATGAAGCTTATTATGACCCAGAGGCTACTACCGAAAATCGTATGGTGCCAGAGGGTGTTTATCCAGCACACATAACTTCATTAAACATAAAAAGAGATGTTGTAGTTCGAAGCGAATATTTAGCAGATATATATGTACCTTCATTTACAATATCAAAAGAATCTAATGATGCAGGCGGAGAAAAAGTCAATGATGAAAATTATGGACAAGGCATATTTAGATTTAAAAAGCCAGACCCATCAAGTGCTTTAGTTGATAGAAAAGGTGCTGGCAACAATTGGTATAATGCTTTTGTACAAGCTGTTGGAATAAAACCAGAATCTATTACAACAGATAGTGGAAAAACATTATACAAACTACCCCTCCTCGCAGAAGAAGACGTAATCGGTAAACCTGTTTTAATTAAAGTTGTACATCAGAAATATAAATCTGGTGATACAGAAAAGGTTTCCGTAAAGGCTCAAGTGCAAAGTGCTTGGAGTGAAGGTTCAAAAATAGAGGTCGATAATTCCGACCTACCATTTTGAGCGAACGTGTATTCGTTGAACAACAAATAGAACAAAGGCGGTCAAGAGGTACTAGAACCGATACTGTACCGCCTTATGTGTGCAACGAATGTAGAGGAATTTGGACAGAACTAAGACAATCTTTATATATAGAGGGAAGAGGCGATGCTAAAAAAGGAAAAGAAAGAAAAACCGCCGTACATTCTATATGGGAATTTTTAGATGAATTTCCTTTAACAGGTTGTGTTCCAAAAATTTGTCCAAAATGCAGTAAACAAAAATACGCAATATATAGAGAGATAAAATAACAAATGCAAGAACCAAGTGTGATTATTAAAGTACGAGAATCAGAGTTAAATTCTATTGTAGAAACTATGAAGATATTAAAAGGTATATCTTCTTTAGCTACTGATTCAAAATTGTTAGACGATTTAAAACGAATTAGAGATGGTTTTAAAAAAAAAGATGTAACTGAATATGAAATAATAAATACAAGAGAAAAGGAGGTGAAGTGTGTTGGATGTGAAGACTGAAGATTATTCTTATATTAGAGTATATGATTCTTATAAGAGGTCAATTTTTAATACAATTAAAAAAGGTGGAAATGCTGATAGACTTATAAGAAGATATAAACAATTAAGAAACAAAGGATTGTTAGAAGAAATAGATAACATAGTAATGGAAGCAGAGAAGTTAAATGCTGAGTAAGTCACCTCATTCTTTAGAGGCAGAACAAGCAGTTTTAGGTCAGGTGATACAAAAGCCTGACCTATTTCAAGAGGTTTTTTCTATCATAACTGAACCTAAAATATTTTACAATAATGCTCATCAAGTTTTATGGAAAACAATTATTTACCTACATAGTCAAGAAGAAGATATAAATTATGTAACCGTTCTTGATAATATTCCAAAAGATTATGAAGGTGATTTGTCAGCTTATTATATTACAGGTTTGCTTGATGCAGTTCCTGGTGAATCAAAAGTTGAATCTATGGCAAAGATTGTTTATGATAAATGGTTGTTAAGAAATGCAATAGATGATGCCTATAAAATAACAAAATCATCAGAACTAAATGATGCAGATGCTTATAAATTAATAGAAACAATTAATCAATCTACAAGTAATATAATTAATATGAGACATAGCGAAAAGTTTGATATGAATGATTTACTTGAAGAAACAATTAATAATGTATATGATGCAGATTCTACGGTAAAATTTGGTTACGGACAATTAGACCAAATGACAGGTGGTATGACTCGTGGAGAGATATCTGTTATAGCAGGTAGACCAGGACACGGCAAAACTACATTGTCTGTTAACATAGTTCGAAGGTTAATTCATCAAGGACACAAGGTGTTAGTTTTTAATAGAGAAATGCCTAACAAAGAAATGATGAAAAAAATTATGATAATGGAGGCAGAAGGTCTTTCGTATTACAATTTGAGAACTTTTAATTATGGAGATAAAGAATTATTAGAGTTGCAAAAAGTAAAACAAAAAGTTTCTAAATTATATTCAGATAATCTTTTTATGTTTGACGGTATTAGAGATTTAAATGGTAGTATTGCAAAAGCTAAAAAATTTAAACCAGATGTTATAGTAGATGATTATATACAAATTATTGATGTTCCTCAAATACAAGAAAAAAGATTACAAATATCAGAGATAATGAAAAATTATAAATGGTTAGCAAAGGAACAAAATTTGTCTGTTCTCTTAGTGTCTCAACTTAACAGAGAGTTAGAGAAAAGAATAAATAAAAGACCTCAACTATCAGACCTTGCAGAGAGTGGTTCAATAGAACAAGATGCAGAAACTATTATATTTAATTATTATCCGTGGAAATATTTAGGTAAAGAAAATCACGACTTAGGAGAACTTGGTAAATATCAATTACATACAATAGTAGGTAAGTCAAGATATGCAGAAACAGGTTTTCTTGAAATGGGTTTTCACGGAGACTCTTGTTGTGTATTAGATACAAGAGATATGGCAGAAAATAAAGCTAGAAAGTACGGTGAAATATGACTCAACATATAACTGATATATTGTTAGAAGAAGATAAAAGAGATATATATTTTTATATTGACAAACATATAAAGAAAAAATATAGATTTTTCTTGCAACAAAAGTTAAGGGAACATAAATTGACTAATAAAAGCGACAAGCTATTTGTTCAAGTAATAGAACAAGAATTGGATAACATTGAAGCGAACAAGTGAAGACATACTTTTTTCTAAATATATTAGATTAAGAGATAATTATACCTGTCAAAGATGTGGTAGTGAACACGAACCTAATTCAAGTGGTTTACATTGTTCACATTATTTTGGGCGTTCAAGAAAGTCTGTAAGATGGGATGATAGAAACTGTGTGGCACTCTGTTATGGGTGTCATATGGTTTGGGGTAGCAAAGATAGAGAAGAGTATCGACAATTTATGATTGATAAACTAACACAAGAAGGTTTTGATGAATTGTTATTAGATTCTAATACTATTAAAAGATGGAAGAAAGATGAGTTGAAACAATTAAGAAGAGAGTTAAGAAATAAAATAAAATATGTTGAAACTGATAGGTGCTACCAAATACATACACACGAAAGAGATGATGCTGAATAAAGATAATAGGTTTGATGTAAGTTTAAACAAAGGTCAGTTAGGTGAACTACATTTTCTTTCTCTTTGTTCTAAAGAAACAACAGAAATAGAAGTAAAAACAGAAATAGATATTTGGAATAGAACAGGTAATATTTATATTGAATATGAAAGCAGAGGAAAAGCTAGTGGTTTAGCTGTTACAAAAGCAGAGTGGTGGGCAATAAACTTATACACAGAAGAAAAAGGTTATAGTACTATTATTTTGCAAACAAAAAAATTAAAGAAAAACTTAAAAAGATTAGTAAAAGAAGGTAAAATAAATAAAGGTGTAAAAGGTGGTGATGATATGACTTCAAGAGGAATATTGTTTCCACTTAGATTATTACACGAATTGTTTAAGTAAATGATAAATACAATAATAGAAGGAGATTGTACTGAAAAGTTAAAGTTACTTTCAGATAATTCCGTAGATATAGTTTTTACTTCTCCACCATATAATGTTGGTGGCACTACAAGAACAGGTAAAAATACTAAAAAATTATACGAAGAGTATGGTGATAATTTAACAGATGATGATTACTATAAATTATTATCTAGATGTTTAGAGGAATCTTTAAGAGTTTGTAAAGGTGGAGTTTTTTTTAACATTAACTATATGTCTAATAACAAATTGACTTTGTTTAAATGGGTTTCCGATTATGCCAAGTATTTAAAAGAAACTATTATTTGGAACAAAGAAACACATCAACCACCTATTGGTAATATACTTGCAAAAAGATATGAGTTTATATTTCTGTTTACAAAAAACAAAGATTTTGAAGTAAACAATCACAAAGTAAACAAAGCAGAAAAATATAGAAAACAATTCGGAGCTTGGATTAGTAACTTAGTTACCGTAAAACCAGGTGAGCAAGAATATAATTCTGTACATCGTGCCGCTTTTCCTAAAAGCCTACCATATATATTTATAGATATATACAGTAAAACAAATGATGTAGTACTTGACCCTTTTTGTGGAACAGGCACAACTTGTGTTGCCGCAAAAGAATTAAAAAGAAATTATATTGGAATTGAATTAGCTAAAAAATATATTGATATATCTAAAGAAAGACTTAGACAAGAAAGTTTAGACTTGTTTTAACGAAAGTGTAATCTTGGGCCGGTTGCTTCTGTTTCACCGTATTTAATTCTACTATATGCTCTTTCAAATTCATCGATTCTCAAGTAATATATATCTTCAATGTCTTTTAACTCTTTTCTTTCTTCTTTGTTTAATGTGTTGTAAAAGGCATAGTAATCACGAATTTGTTTTCTACCTTTGCTTTTGTCTAAACTTACAGGTTTTTGTCTACTTAATAAAGTTTTTAAATTTGCTTTAGCTTGTTTTCTTGCTCTGTATGGTCTGTAACCATATTCTCTTTCAAGGCTGTGTGCAATATACCAGTAAGCAGACCAATAAGCATTTGCTTTCTTTTCTTCAGATATGTCAGACCAAAAAGAGTTTACTACTTTTCTATAATAAGGACTTCTTGTTGTTCCAAAATCTTTAAAGGCGTTTGGATTTTCTGTTTTATATTGATTTTCATACCATTGTTTTGCTTTCTTTTGCATCTTTTCAACTCTTGGTCTATCTCTTTTTACAAAAGAATTGTTATCAATAAGCTTCATAGCTTTATTATAAACTACTATGTTTTCTTTAGCCCAATCTTTTACACTTTCAGGTAAAGTTTTTTTACCCATTAAAACAGCAGTTGTATTATTTGTAGCACTTGTAATTGTTCTAAAAACTACAGGTTGATATGACTCTATTGAAGAACCATATTCATTAAAGGCATTAGAAAAAATTGCTAATGTCTCTGCTCTAGAAAGAGTATCAAAAGTTTTCTCTGCAATATCTTTGTATTTGTTTTTTTCTAATCCAAATAAATTATGATATAACGCTTCTTGAGCCGCACCTGCCGCATAAGAAGCACCTAAATACTTTAACAGGTTAACAGGATTTCCATTTACTGCTAATGGTTTATAAACGTTTTTGTAAGTATTTTCTGTTACTCTATAAGCTATTCTGTAAAACAATGTTAAAGGCTTAGCAATAGGATTGCTCATCCACAAAGGTAAAAAAGGTAATTCTGCAGAACCTTGTGTCATAGCGTGTGCCATATGCCTAATTTTTTGTAGTTCTTTTTGACTAAAACTTTGTCTTTTAATTACAGCATCAACATCTATATTAAAAGTATCTGTTAATAATTGTCTTGCTCTTGAAACTGATACATTTCCTAATCCTGTGCTTTTACCTAATAATACTTTTAACGCACTTTGTGCGGCATATTCTCCAGCCACTAAAGACATAACTCTGTTAGCTCTTTCAGTTGGTGCCATCAAACCAATTCTTCCTATTGCATCTATTGTACCTTTTCCAACACCTCTATAAGAATCTAATATTTGCAATTCAGATTGACCTAATTCAAAAGCACCACTTCTTCTTGTAAGTTGAGCATTTGTTGATGGGTCTTTCATTATACTTGCATATGCCTTAAACACATCTCTAAAATTATATGTTGTTAATATTTCTCTTTGTCCTAAAAGCAAGTTTTTAAAACCAGAAGTAGGAGCAGACAAACCAAAATTAGCAGATACGCCCCAAACACTTCTCAATGGTTGTGATATTAAATCTAAAACAGAGTCTCTATCATAACCTACAATTTGTTTATTTACAGCATTGTTAAGAAAATCATCAACATCATCACTTTTAATATCTTTACTTATTTGAGTTTTTAATTTACCAAAATCTCCTTTACCTGTATCAAAATATTTCCAAACTTTTTGAGCTGAAGTAAAATGAGCTACTCTTCTAGCATAGTCTACTTGAATTTTTGTCATATCTCTTTCATAAACATCTAATAGTTTAGCAATTTTTTTACCATTTATAATGTCGCCTTTTTTAACATCTGCAAAATTACTTAAAGGTATTTCAATACCATCTTTATCAAAAGCCATTCTTGATGGTAAAGGTATTCTTCTTGAAAACTGTTGTCCATAAACACCGTGTTCTGGTATATGGTCAAATATTTCATTTGCTTTTTGCTCTGCTATTACTTTAACTTTTTTTATTGCCGCATCTCTTTTATCTGTATCTGCTATTTTATTTGCCTTTGCTAAATCTTTTTTTAAATCTGGGTCATCTTTTATTAATTTGTTTATAACATTTGTTCTAAAAGTACTATTTTCGTTTTTAAACAATTTTTTAGCTTGTTCTGTTAAAATTCTTGGAACATAATTTGGAACATAATTTGTTTTAATAGATTTTAAAGCTACTTTTTCTCCACTTGTCAATGTTACTAGCCTTTGTTTTCCTGTTTTATTACCAGGAGTTCCAACAGGCAATAAATCATCTGCTAATTGTGTAAAATTTTTATTAAATATTTGTAATATATTTGCTTTTCCACCTAAATCTCTTCCTGTAATAGTATATGTTTCACCTTCTTTTTCATAAGTTGCTTCCCATATATTTTGTTTTTTAAAACTTTTTCCTTTTGGTTGAGATATTTTTATTTTTACACCTGCTCCTGCCATTTGAGCAAAATTTTGATTGTTTGCAAAAGCATAATCTTTTAATATTTCTTCGTGTATATCTATTTCTTTATCACGAACTTTTGTCTTAACACCTTTTTGAAGTTTTTTAGGTAATACTGCTCCTTCTCCTCCATAAAAATCTGGGTCAAGCACTTGAGATATTTTTCTTAACTCGTCTTTCTTTAAAACTTTTTTATATTTGTTTCTTTGGTCTTTTAAAAACTGAGCATTAAAACCTTCTATACCTGCTTTAGTATAAGTAAACTCAATAAGCTTATCTGCAAATTCTATTGTAGCACTACTATTAAATTTTTTACCTAAACTTCTTGTTGTAGTAGCAACAGGTAAAAGTAATTTGTTAAGAGCAAATGCTTGTTTTCCTAATTTTGGCTCAATATCTGGATGATTAAGTCCGTGTCTATTAGGTCTTTTATCTTTTATTTTAAGGCCTACATCATATGAGTCAGCCATAATAGAAAGTTCACTTGTGTTCATTTTATTAATATCTTTTTTACCTGTCATAAGTTCATTAATTTTTTCTTTTTCTGATTTTCTTAACTTAACTATTTCAGGCTTATTTAACAATGCTCTTACTCTTCTATAAACTTTTTCATAAATTTCTCTTGGACTTCCAGGTGCAGGCTTTGTTCCTTTAGGTAATTTAGGAGGAATAGGTTCATCTAAGTTTTGTAATAAACTTATTTTAACATCAGATTCATTTTTAAATAATTCTTTCTTATCTACTTTTTTATAATTTTTAGTAAACGTGCTAAGTAAAATATTACTTCTATTTCCATCTTGGTCTTGAATTATTACTCTTGTTCTACCTTCACCTTTTAATTGTTGACCTGTTTGAGGTTTACCTGCAGTATAAAAAGAAATAACATCAATTAGCTCATCTTCTTTTCCTAATTTCTTTTTACCTTTCCATAAGTTTTGTTGCTCTAAAGGTCTAGGAATATATTTATTTTTTATTCTATTAAATACGGCTCTTGTTATATCGCCAGATTCTCTTAATATTTTGTTTGCTTCTTTAGCTGAATAACCTGCATTTACTAAAAAATTAAATTGTTGGTCTTGAACAAACAACTTACTAGCACCTTGAGTTGCAAAATGAAAAGCTGTAAAAGCTAATCCTTGTGCAAATCTTTCTGACGGTGTCATATCAGTCATACCTAAATCTCCACCAGCACCAGCTAAAAATGTAAGTCCTGCTTCAGTTACTTGTTGAGGAGTAGATAATCTTGTAGTCCCAGCTAAAACTCTTGGTAATCCAGCCGCAGTATTAGCCAAACCAAACAAAGAATCAGTGCCAAGTTGAGACAATCTATCAGCAACATCTGCGTGATAAGGCAGTTTAGCTTGACCTATAGCAGAAATTGTAAATATATTTCTTGCACCAGAATCTACTGCTCTTGCTAACTTAGGACTTGAAATTGCTATTTCTTGAATTACATCACTATATTTTTTTGACTTTGATAAAAGTCCAGAAGATTGTATTTTTAATAGTTGACCTCGTTTACCTATATCTGCTACCCTTAATGCAGTTTTTGCGTCTTTAACAGTTTTTATAGCTCTTGCGGCCTTACCTGTTTCTACTACAGCTTTAACACCTTTTAAAAGTTTTGTGCTTTGCAAACCTACACTTACTCCACCAGTTGCAAAAGTACCTCCTATAAATAATCCTGCATTTCCTAATATACCTCCAGCTACATCAGCAATTAATTCTGAAGTAGTTTCATACTCTGGTATGTTTGGGTCATAGGGAACAGGTGCAATTCCTTGAGCAAAGCGTTTAAAAAATCTTGTAGACAAATCCATATAAGCAGTATCTTCATCTGTAAAAGGTAATTCTGTTGTTTGTTCTTTTTCTTTAACAATATTTTTAAAAAAATACGCTTCTTTTTGTTTTTTTGGTTGAAAATTTATCTCTTTAGTTTGATAACCTTGTGCTATTAAATCGTTTGCAAAATTGTCTACAGTTTGTAATTGTTTTATTGCAGTTTCATTTCCTGCATTTGCTTCTTTTTTTAAATCACTATAACTTTTTCCGTGAGCATATGTACTATAAAATTCAAATGGGTCTGGATTTTTGTTGGCAATTTTTGAAATTACATATTTACTTGCTTTAGTACCATCGGCAATACTATCAAAATATGCAGAATGAAAATTAGGATTATTTGGAAAAGCGTCTCCTTGAGATATATTTATTCCTAATTGATTTTGAAGTTCATTTGCAATAGAGTCGGTGTATTGCATAGCGCCAGGAGAGTTATGTTTTTCTGACCGTGGACTTTGTTCAAATTTAAATACTTGATTTGCTAAAAGATTAAAGTTACTTGAATCAAAAGAGTCCGTTATATTTTTAAAAAAATATGCAGAAGAATCGCCTGTATTAGGTGTATTTTTAAAAAATTTTGCCAATGTATTACTGTATGTTTGCTTGTTTTATTAATTCTAATATATTTACTTCTATTTCTTGTGGTTGTTCTTTTTGAAATTCTTGTTCAATCGTTTGAATTAATAAAGGAATAACTTTATTTGCAATTAAAGTTTCATTTTGATTTTTTAACTTATTCATTCTTACGCCTTCATTTAAAGCTTGTTTTAAGTTAAGTATTACACCTCTTTGTTCTACAGGATTATTACTAATAGATATTGTATTACCAGCTTTTCCTTTTTTACCAGATATATTTAAATCTACATTTAATTTTGAAAGAGCATTTTCAAACGATTCTACTTGTTGATTTACTGTTTTTAAACCAATTCCTGGCACAACTCCTTTACCTGGTCGAAGCTCTAATCCTGTTATTTTTTCATCTGGATTTTTTGCTTCAAAAGATAAACCAATACTTTTTCCAGTTGTTAAACCAACATCTACACCAGATATTTTTTGTTCAACGTCTTCATCAAGTTTTAAAAAAGAATCTGCTTCTTTACGCAAAGCATCGTAAGTAGCTTCATCTATATTATTATCTAGCATTGATTGTTCTTTATCAGATTTAGTTATAACATTTGCAAATTCAATTAAATTTTCTTCGTTGAAAGGTTGTTTTTTTTCTGAAAAATAAGATTTTATAGCAGAAAATTGATTTAAATTAGTTGTTGTTCCATCTTTTTTTCCAAAAAATGTACTAGTACCTTTATCTTTATTATCGTCAGAACTACCGTCACCAGACACAACTGCATCGCCTAATAAATCTAAATCTTTATACAAATTGTTTCGTTGTTCTGGAGTAAGACGTCTTAAAAAGTCTTGTCCTTGTTCTGTATTATAAAAGTTTAGCGAAGCTGTTTTTGAAGCTTCACTTGCATTTATAACAAAGCCTACTGATTTGGTAAAAGAATCAGTATTTATATTTGAATTTGATAATTGTGTTACAGCCGCTCTTGACTCTTCAGGTAAAAACGATGCAAAAAGATTTGCTAAATTTTGATTTGTCGTTTTATCTTTAATATTAGTAGAAGTAAGATAATTTTGATACATATTTTTTATTTGAGGCTCTATAGAATTACCTAATCTTATTTCTAATTCATTAAGACCTGATTCTTTAGTATATTCTACATTGTTATAAACAAAGTTTTCTGCTCCACTTCCTATCATATTTTGATAACCTTTTAAAAAAGCATTTGCGTCTGCTAATCTATTTGCAGATGTTTCTACTACATCTTTAAAAGCATTATGTTGTTTCATTCCTAATTCTGAACTAGGGTTATAAGCATTTACAGCCGCCTTTCTTTGGTCAATATTACCAATTTTCATAAATTGACCTAACATAAATTTATCGTTTTCTTCATCAGAAACTCTTTTTTTCTCTGCTAATTCTCGTTCAAACAACTCTTCTTGTCTATCGTATTGTAAAGTGTCTTGCAACATTTTTGGTGCGATTTGACTTAAAAATTCAGTTAAAGCACTTCTAGTGCCAGTTTCAAAAGCTTTTGCTCCGTTAGCCATTTTGTTTCTCCCATAGCATATTCATTAAATCATTTAAATCACCACTACGCTTTGCTTTTTGTTGTAAAGCTTTAGGCGGTGAGTTCCAATTAAATTTTTGTTTCATATTTTTCCAACGACTTTGACATCCACCACAAGACTTATGTTTATTCATATAAGCATTTAAAATCATTTTTCTTGGGTCATAATCTTTCATTCTTTTCATTGTTTAACCATACTGCTTTCCTGTAAGTTGACTGGTAAAAGCACCTTCTTTGCTTCCATATCTTTCTTCAGCAGTATCAACAGTAGTATCATCTTCAGTTTTTAATGCCGAAAAGAGGTCGACTCCTTCTTCGCTTCCTCCACCTGTGCCTTCTGGTTTACACTCACTCCAGAAAGTTTTAGTTGTTGTTGGCACTAGTTCGCCACCTACCATATCGCTACCGCCATCATCAGCGTTTACTGTTACAGTAATAGACTCAGAAGCAAAACCCTCTGGACAATTAGTTGGTTCTGTTTCAAATGGATATCCCTCTGGTGCATCTTCGTCATCACTTAAATTTGCAAATTGGTCACCTACTTCACCAGCATCAAATTCTTGTAATCCAGCTAATACCGTACCAATATAATCATCTAGTAAACTTCCTCCAGCTCCTATTGAAGCTTCAGTTTCTGCTTTTATAGCATTCAAAGCTATTTCTAACTCTAAGTCTGCTTTTTCTTGTTCATTTCCTGCAGTATCCATTAAAGCATCATATCTATCTAAAAGCGATTGTTTTTCATTTTGAATTTCTGTTTTTCTTTGTTCAGCATCAAATCTTGCTTGAGATATATCATCTTGTGTTGATTGAATAATGTCTTGAGTTTGTGCGCCTATTTCATTAAGACTTAAGCCAAAGTCAGTTTGTAAAGCATCTATTATTGCATCTCTTCTTATACCAGCTCTGTCTTCTGCTTTTGTTCTATCTTTTAATAATATACCTTCTGCTCGTGCATAATCTTCTTCTGCTCTAGCTACGTCTATATTTTTATCATCAGCAATTTGTTCTAATGCTGGTAAGTAAGCATCTAAAGTTAATCTAGCCATTTGTTCTGAAGCTTGTCTATTAACTATATCTTGTTGTTCTTGAATGCCACCACTAGCAACAAAACCTGTTTCAGCATTTCTTTGAGCAAACATTCTTGCCATTAAACTATCTTGAGCTTGTTGATAACTTGAAAGAAAACTTCTTTTGTTTTTATTTCTTTCTCTTTCTGCAAGTAATTCAGCATCACTTTTAGTTCTAGCTAATCCAACTTCTAACAATCCTTGTGATTCATCAAATTCATCTTGGGCATCTTGTAATGCTAGGTCGTAAGTAGTTTGAGCTTTAGTTGTAGAGAGTCTTTTTTCTTCAATTAACCTATCAGTTCTATTAGAAATATCTCTAAATATTGTACTAGTTATACCTTCTTCATCATATGTTGATTTTAAAGCTTCATATTCTTCTTGAGTTAAAGAACCATCTGCAAGTGCGTCATTTAAACTACCTACAAACTCTTCGCTTCCTGTAGCTCTTGAATAAGATTCTTCTGCATAATTTAAAACTTCTTGTCTTAATTCTTCTGCTTGAGCAAAAGTAATTAACCCACTAGCTAAATCTTTGTTTATTTTTTCTTCAGCATTATCACGAGCTTCTTGTGCAATATTATAAGCTCTATTAGTAAAATCTGTATTTTCTTTACTTTGTTGTGATACACTTTCTAAAAAAGTTTTAAAGTCTGCTTGGTCAAAAGTCATAGTATCAAAATATTGATACGCTTCTTCATCTAAGTCTGGATATGTTGCACCTAACCAACCTCTTAAGTCTGTAAATATATTTACTTCTTCACCAGTTTCTGGATTTGTTCCATAATAAGAAATAAAATTTCCACCACTACCAATACATTCTTCTTTAGTTGTTCCTGTAGCACCTGAACAATATCCCATCTCACCTTCTTGTTCTAAAAATCCTTGTAAGCTGTCTGATATTTCTGGCATTTCTACTTCTGTTGTTTCTTCTGGTTCATACTCATCTGCACCTTCACATATGCCAGTTTCTTTATTATACTTACCACCTCTAGCGGCACAAGCATCTACTAACATCTGAGTAACAACATCAGCTTCATTGATTTCTGTATCTACATCATCAGTAATACTATATTCAAACTCTCCACTTGGTCTTTCAAGAACTGTTCCCTCAGGTATATTACCTAAATCTCTTGTTGTTGTAGCTTGTTCCATTGTTTCAGTTTGTGTTATACCTGCTTGACCACCTGCGTATAAATCACTTAACAAGCTTTGTGTAAAATCCATATGTCCTGGTGTATGTGCCATTAACGTGGCCTTTCTGAAACTATTCCAACATTTTCTGGAATGTTAAAATTAAAATTAAAAGAACTTTTATTGTTATTAACAACTTTATTAAATGTATCTGGAAATCTATCTTTAAACGAATTAAATAATGATTCAAGAGGACTTACAAACGTTCCTCCTTGTTTTACTGATTTTCCTGCATCTAAAAGTTGGCTAAGACTAATACCTTCTGCTCCACCTTTTCTAAAGTTTCTATACGCATTCCTAAGGTCTGGGTTTGTAACACCAGCAAGTGCAATAAATGTTCCAAAATCTTTATACATATTATATGTTTGACTAGATTGTAACTTTTCATCTTGTAATTTAAATGCGTTGTCTAAGTTACTCAAATCAGAAGAAAGTATTGCTTTTTGTCCTTTATCAAAAACAAGAGGAACAGCATTTAAAATTTCTTCTGCTTCTTCGTCATCTATTCTTCTTTGACCTTTTCTTTTTTCAACACCACCTGTTAAACTTATTGCTCTTTTTTCTCCTAATTCAGAACCAATTCTTCTTCCACCTGCATACAAAGCTCCAGCACCAAGAACACCAAGACCAAGAGGTCCAGCGGCGGCCATCGCAAGAAGTCCAGCAACATCTGAATATCGTTTCATTCTTTTGCTTCTTTTTGCTTCTCTAGACTCACTTTCTAGTACAATCTCATCTACTTTTGATAAAGCTTCTTCAAGAGCTTTTTCTTCTTTTCTTTTTCCTTGTGATATATTAAGAGAAGTTTGAAAAAGTTTTCTTCTATTCTTTTGGTCTATTCTTCTTAATAACACATCTGGACTTGAATATTTTATAGCCATTATAATAGTTCCTCCCAATTAGAACCTGTGTCTTCTACTGAAGTAAATTGTGTAAAATATAATTTGTTTCCATTCCTAAAATATAATCTTAATTGTTTACCTGGAACAAAAGCAAATCTTTGTTCTCCATCTTCCATTTCTGCAATAGAAGGTATTCCATTAGATATTAATGTTTTTGGTTGTGATAAATTTCTTAACTTTCTTTCTATTCTATCCATTACGATACTCTTTTATATAAAGGTCTATACTCTACACTAATATCATTTATTTGTATTCCTTGAGTAGTTCCTGTATTACCTGAATTTGTTATTTTAAATCTTATGCTTTGACATTTTACAGCAGTACTTGGTTTAAGTCTTATCTTTTGAAAACCTGTAGCTCCTACAAAATTACCTGTTAATGAAGTAAATGTACTATCATTGTCTGTTGCAAACGATACAGGATTTGTTTGATTATTATCACTTTTGTAAGTAATAATTATACTATGAAATTTTTTAATTATTCCTGGCACACCAAAGTCTATGTCTTTAGTTACTAACTTATAAGAGTTTTCTCCTATATCTCTTGGAGAATCTGACCATTCCTTTACTTGATAGTTATCTGCATCTGCTTCCCAATTAGTATTTTCATCTTGCCAACTACCACCTAGGTTGTAAACCAATGCACCACTTTGAGCATTAGTAAAAACAGTAGTTAAGTTTCCATTCCAATCAGGTAACATATTTGTTCTATTATAATTTGAACCAACGGCCGCACTACCTCTTGTCCACGATTGTGTTCTAAAATCATAAATGTAAACATCTCCATCACTTGCAAAAGAATCCTTTAATATTACTAAATAATATTTTTTTGGATTATATCCTATTGATGAGTTTCTTGTAAAAAAAGATGCCCAAGTTGATTCGCTAATTTTATTTAACATTAAATTTATTGTAGATTGACCATTATATAAGTAAACACCATATTGATTAACCCAAGCAATTCCAAACTCTGTTTTACAAGTAGCATTTAATTGCTCACAACCTGAAAAATCTTTTATGTCTTCTAAAAACCAACCTGCTGGATTAGATTGAGCTATGTTAATAATAAATAATTTTTTTGTTTTAAAAGCTAATAATCTATCTGAATATTCTTGTAAGCTTATATATTCTTCTGAGTCTCCTTTAACAACATCTATAAAGTAACTACGAGGAAAAGTATCAAACTTTCCTACAGGTGTGTACATAATCCTATCTCTCATTTGAGTAACAACACCTTCTTCGTTTTGTGTTTTTACATTTGCAACAAAACATCTTCTATTTGCAACGATAGCCGCTTTATAACCTTCACCATTTCCACTTATATCAATTTTTTGTTCATCGTTTCCAAAACCATTAAGTATTTCATATGTTTCTAAATTAGGATGTGTGCTTTCTAAACCTGTTATTTTTACTTGTGTGTTGCTAGTGCTATTATTTGCCCAAACTGTATATGTATTTCCTAAAGACATTCTAGCACCTTTTTGCATACTTATGTCTGTAAATAAAGTCCAACTATCATCATCATTTGCTTTAATATAAATCCTTGCACCAGATATTCTCGGTTCAAAAGGAGCAAGGGCTCTTAATTCAATAGTAAGACTACAATCATTATTAGCTGGTGTGTGTGTTGTACCAGATTCATATATTAAAGATTCTTGATTTCCATCATATATAAATGATAAACCAAAGCTGTACGCTATATTTTCCCAAGCTCCTGTACCTTGATTACCATCTGTAAATTTTAATATAAATCCTGTACCTGCACTTGGATAATTAGAAGCGTGTGTAGTTAATTCTGTAGGAGCTGTAAGGCTACTTCCTTTGCTATACCAACCATTAAATCTTCTTCCTAATATATTAGTTGCATCTTCAAAATGTGTTCTTTCAATGTGTCCATACCAATAAGGTTTTAACGTAGGCCCAAATGACGCATCTGCAACCCTTAAAGATTCTTCTGCAAAATAATAAACTGCAGTTAATAATTTAGTTATTGTTATATCGTTTGCATCATCTGCTTGTGTTGTTAATAAATTACCTTGGTCTAATGTTATAACATCTTGACTTGTGCTAATACTTTTTATTCTACCAGCGTTTATATTATTTGAAACATTCGCCGCACCGCTTATGGCTATGATATCACCTTTTCTAAAATTTTGAGTTATCATAACATCATTAGCATCATCTGTTATTGTATCACCAGTAGAGCTTCTAACTATATCAAAGTTTCCAGCTCCAAAACCATAACTATGAATACTTCCACCAGATGTTAAATCTATTTGACTAACGTTAATAGTATCTTCTCTCAAGTTATACAAATCAATAGTTCCTGTTTTAGCATCTGCAATACATAACCAATTTTCACCTGTATCTAACGTATTACCTATTCTTTGAATTGTAACCGTACCTGCTTCATTAGCATCGTTTGTAAAAACTGCTGTTTCTTCAAGTGTCATTACAGTACCATCTGCACTTATTGCATTTATTTTAACACCTTCTACATTGTTTCCAGTTTCATCTGTACAACCAGTAATTTTTAATATATCTCCAACAACATAACCTTTTGTATGAAAACTATCTCCTGCATCAAGAGTTATAGTATCATTGTCTCCAGCAGTTGAAAATGCTAATTTGTTAGTTGCAAATGTATTACTAAGTGCTAAAACATTTTCGTGGTCTGATTCAAAAACAAAAGCTCCATAACCTGGTGCAATACCACCACTAGTAGCACCACTAACATCAGTATGATTAACATCTCCACCAAGAGATTGCACAGACTTACGCTTGTCAAGTATTACATTATCAGCTTCAGAAAATTCATTTTCGTTTATATCCCTTGCTTCAAAAGCATCATTGATACCACCTGAAAAATCATTTATTGTATAAAAACCTTTTGGCATTATATCTCCAAAGTTCTCCTAACCCAACCGTAATAAAATTTTTCTAGACTTGGCTTTTTCATAACCAACCTAGCATATTCATATAGTCTATATGCTCTTAATCTATCTAGTTCTAAATGTAAAGAAGCTTTAATTGTATTAGGGCCAATCTTACCATCAACTTGTATATCTTTTTTATTTTTATTATTACAAGCTTGTTGTAAAATTTTTACAGCTTTTGATTTACCGTGATTAACTACCATATCAAAATACATACCTTGTAGTTCATCGGATAATGAATCTACTCTTGCAGGTATCCAATAATCATTTTTATATATTTCTACAGCTTCATCAACAGTTAAATTAGCTATGTCAAGATTGGGATATGCTTTTTTAGAAACACCATACTTAGTTTCACCACCTGGGTCTTTCGGGTCATTTACATATCCACCCTCTCTTAAAACTACTTTTTTTATTTCTTTGTAAAAAGGCATTATTTTTTTTGTTCCTTAAGTAAAATCTTTTTGACCTTTGCCCATACCTCGTCGTCTACGGAACTGCGAGTAGATTTCACCGCCAAATCTCCTACTAACAAAAGAAGTCCGATTAAACCTCCGTTTTTTTTTACCTGTCTTTTAACAATGCTTGAAAGTATACTCATTATTTTTGCACCTTATTATCTTTTAATTGTGTAATTATTTTTTTAATACTACTCCATAACATATCATCATATGGTGTTGGCGATAATGCAACAACCTTATCAACTACTAATATGCCAATAAGCACTACTTCCCAATTACTTGCTATCCATTCCATTTCTTGTTCTCCTTGTAAATAAAGTTTATTTTAGGTGTACTTACCCATTTATAATTTACTACTTTTTTAACAATTATACAAGACATTAATGTTTTCCATTCATTCTTGAAATTGTTCCTTTAATGTAATTTACATCGTCAGTTAAATCATTTAATTCTTTTAAAACACTTTCGTGTCTTCGTTCTGCATTTTCAATAATTTTGTCTTGCCATTTGTCGTAAGAATCATCTGACTTATTAAATCTGTCAATAAGTTTTACTAAAATTTGATATTGGTCAAGAAGTTTTTGAGTAAGAACTTTTTGTAACCAAGCCATTTGACCTGCAAAAAGCATTACCATTACTCCAACAATACCATATTCTGTAAAAATTTCTATCACTTTTTCTTTTCTTCTTTATTTGATTTACAACCACAATTACCTTCTTCACAATCTTTTAAAGCTTCTTGATAACCTAAAAGTTGTTGCTTCTCTGCACTTAATTGTTGTAACAATACAGGAATTTCTTGTAATCTTTTTTCTACTTGCTCTTTAGTTAATGCCATTTTAATCTCCTACCATTTTACTTTATTTGCCCAATATGCCGCAGACATTTTGCCTTTAGCAATATTTTTTGCGTGTCTTGCTTTAAAAGATTTTCTTCTTGCTTTTTGTCTAGCAGATTCACCTTTTTTTGGCTTCCCAGCAGTTGTAACACCTTGTTGTCCAAATCTTATTGTTTTAATTTTACTGCCTTCTTTAGCTACAACTATATGAGACTTCTTAGGATGATTAGGAGTTCTTTTAGGTTTATTATAACCACTAACTCCAGCTCTTTTTAATCTTGAATCTTTTGCCATTATTTTTTTCTTTTTCTTTTAGCTTTTGATTTTAAAATCATTTGCTGTAATTTTTTTGGTAATGTTTTTTGTTTCTTACTTAAACCATTAGATTTTTTATGAGTACCTGGCATTATGCTCTCCTAACTTTTTTTGCTATTGCTTTTGAATACTTTGCTCTAGTCTTACCTTTTTTATTGGCCGCTCTTTTACGTCTATTAGTAGCCGCTTTCTGAGCAGGTGTTAAACTTTTTCTTACGGACTCTGGAAGATATCTACCTGTTTTTCTTTTATTTTTTTTCTTTTTATCTTTACTACTAACATAATCCCATTTTTGAGCAGTCCATTTTTTTAAACTTTTTTGAGCTTTTGACAACGCCATTAGTTTGTATAACCTCCACCTTTAGCTTTATATTGTCTAGCTAACATTTGAGCTTTTCTTGCAGACCAAACACCTGCAGGTCCACCTTTGCTACCTCTTTTTATTTTATTAAATAAATTTTTTCTCATAGTAGGTTTAGTATAATTACCTGATTGATTAACCTTGCTTTTTGCTTTCTTTTTTCTTTTTGCTGGCATAATATTACCTCGGTGCTTCTTGATTAAAAAATTTATAATTTAAAGGAATGTATTCTGACCATTTTTCTGGAACTTCATCTTCAGCAAAAATAGCTTCAACTGGACATTCAGGCTCACAAGCAGTACAATCAATACATTCTTCTGGGTTTATATATAATTGTTTACCATCAGGTACAAAACCTTTTGCTTTAGCTTCAGCTCCAGCTCCTTCAATATCATCTGGGCCGTGTATACAATCTACAGGGCAAACATCAACACAAGCTGTATCGCAAGTGCTAACACAAGGTTCAGTTATAATATAAGTCATCTTCTTGACATTCCTATAATTCTATTTAATTGATATACTTTATCTTGTAATTTTATAATTTCTGCTTCGTGTTGTGCAATTTGTACTTCTAAAAATCTAAGTGAAGTATTTTGTATATGGTCAGAACTGATTGGACTATCTTGTGAAGCCAACATATCTGATTGTATTTTTTCTATGTGCATTGAATTATTACTTGAATTAGTTTCTAAAAATGAAATTCTAGAATCAAGTTGACTATATCCCCAAACACCTAAAACGATTGCACTTAGTATTTGAATTAAAAAACTTAAACTAAAACTTACACCAGAATTTTCTTGTATTTTAGCCATTAAAACATCCTATAACTACTAGCAACATTTTGCCATTTTTTTAAACTATCTTGCTCTACAGGCTTCTGAAAAATCTTTTCGTATTCTTGATGATAGTAACAATAAAGTTCGATACTATCTTGTACGCTTTCACTAAATATGGGCGTATGTGCATAATAATGTTCCTCTCCATTTGTATCTTTAATAAAGTTGCCAACGTTAGAACAGCTTAAAATAAATAAAAAAATAATTAAAAAACGTTTTAACACTAATCTTTATCTCCTCTTATTAATTGCAATAAATTAAATCTCATTCTACCTTGAAAAGTAGATGAAGTTGCTAATATAATTTCAACATATCCATTATTACCAGAAGATACGCTTAACTTGCTTTCAGTATCATCTTCTGCTAATGCAGTAATAGTCATTCTATTATTTGTTTCAGAAGTTATAGTTACAATATATGCACCACTATAGTGAGAATAAGCTGTACCTAAAGAACCGTCTCCATCTTTTCTAGTGGCAACAACTGTTAATAAATATACATCCATTCCATCAGCTGGAGTTGTTATTTGTGTAGTTGGCCCATTTACGCTTCCATTACCTGCGCCACTTGTATGTATTCTTCCTGTAACTGTGGTTGTAATACCAGAACCAGAACCTACATATCCATCTCCAACTCCAGATTGATATGAAACTGGATTAAAAATTCTAACTACACCACCTGTGGCACCTAAAGTATTTGTAAAAGTTTGACCATTTACTGTTGTTGCTGTTAAATTTGCACTTGCAGTTAAATTACCACTTACGGTTGCATTACCTGTTACAGTTAAATTATCTGCTACTGTAGTTTCTGAAGTTGTATGACCTATTGTTACAGGCGCACTATCTACTGTTCCAACTTTAACACCGTGAGTTGTATTACCTGCATCTAAAGTAATACCACCACCATCAGACTCTATATTAATTGAGTCAGCACCTGTGCCTTGATTAGCATAAATTCTTACAGTACCACTTGTACCACCATTTTCTTCAATTTTTACAGAACCTGCTTCATCAACAGTAGATGTAACATTTACATTACCTGTTGCAGTTATAGCTAAATCAGTTCCATCACCTTCAATTTTTTGATTAGATGCGTGTCCAAATGTTAAACCTACATTAGCAGGTATGTTAATATCTGTAACTGCTGTTAAATTTAAATCATTACCAGCTTCTATAGTTAAGTCTGTTCCATCACTAGAAATGTGTTCTCCACCTGTATCATTAAAATATAACTTAGCAGTACCATTTATACCTACTTTATTAGTTGCTAAGTACAAAGCTGAATCATCACCATCTCCATCTTCTATTGCTCTTAAAGTAGTGTCAAGTCCACTTGAATCAACTTTTAATAACAATGGATATGTACTTGCTATTGTTGCTCCTGTTAATGTTGCCATAATCTCCTCTTAATTTTCTATACTATTTGTATCTGGGTTCCAAGTTTTACCAACTACTTCAAACTGTGATGCCCAATCATTTATTTCATCTTGTGCCGCATTTGATGCCTCTGTAACAATTGTTTGCTTTGATTTACTGCCTGTTGTTACAAGTTTATCAACAGCAAGTTGATTTCCTTGAGCATCTGTAACATAAAAACCTACTCTTGTTTTAGATGAGTCTTCAATATCTGTTTCATAACTTTTAATTTTATATGTTAAACTCATTTTTACTCCTTAAATTGTTACTGCAGTTCCAGCAGATACCATAAAAATTCTAACATTTCTTGTAACACCTGTATTATTTTGAAATGTTATTGTGTGAGAATTTGCACTCGACACAAGATTAAAATGACTACCACCAAGACTTGTACCAAAACCATAACCTCCAGCAGATACAACTATTGATGAAGCAAAAGCATAACCTACTTGATAAATTGCACCAGCACCACTACCTCTATCGTAAACATAGACGTGATTAGCAGAACCATCATTATCTTGTACAGTAATAGTTGTGCCTGTTGTCATTGATAAAACATTAGCACCTATTTTACCTACACCAACAGATGAATTAAAAAGTGCTGTACCAGTTGCATTAATTGCAAGTCTAGTAAAATTTCCTAAGTTTGCAAATGATGGCCCTACATTTGAACCAGTTGTTATTCTAAATATATCTTCATTATCTCTAACACCTAAATTAGCAACTTGATTGCTATTGTTATTTCTTGTAAGAGTTACTGCTGAAACAGAATCTCCATCACTACTTTCAGAAATTAATTGTAAAAGAGCATCCCCAGAATTTTGAATAGTTTGACCAGTAGCTGTTATTGCACCTGTATCTAATGTTGATGTTCCATTATCTATATTTCCAAAACCACTTGTAATGCTACCAGAATCTAATGCTCCTGTAGCTACAATATTACTACCTAGCCTAGCATCAATAACATTATTTAATGTTGAACCATTTACGGTTATAGCGTCAGCTTCAAGAGTTCCATCAATATCTGCATCTCCACTTACATCCAATGAACCTGCATCAAGTTCTCCAGTTAGTGTGATATTTCTAAAAGATGCTACATCTTTGTTTGCATCTGCTGTTACTGTTTTACTAGCAACAACCGTACCTACTGCTGAACCTGTATCATTGTAATTTAACTCTGTAGTAGTAGCTGTTACTCCATCTAAAATATTAAGCTCTGCAGTACTTGATGTAACTCCATCCATTATGTTTAGTTCTGCAGTTGTGGAAGTAACACCATCAAGTATATTAAGTTCTGCGGCTGTTGAAGTAACTAATGTACCTCCAAGTTTTAAACCATTAGAAGTATCGTGAGAAGCTATATCAAAGTCATTTGAACCATCAGTTATTTGAATTTGATTAGATGCAACTTTAATTGGAAACGTAGTATCTCCATCACCATCTTTTACTTCTACTAAATTAGTTCCATCACCACCACTTCTATGATTTAAAGTAAGAAGTCTTTGATAGCTTCGACCTACACTTCTGCCAGTTAGCTGACTAACTTTAGGTCTAATCAATTTTTATCCTCTTATGCCAAGTAGTGTTGCGTTAGAGTTAGTATGGTTTACAACGTTTTTAAAGTTGCCATAAACTATATCTCCAGGCTGTAAAAATACAGTTCCTAAGTCATCACCAACATTAGACTCTGCAGATACTATTTGCACAAACTGTGAAGCATATGCTGTAGTACCTGGAGTAACTGCGGCCAAACATTGTAAAGCAATCCAACCATCAGAACCGTCTGGTGTTTGTGTGTTAGTATTATGTTCTGCAACAACATCAAAACCATTCTGAGCATTTTGCAAATTAGTTGCTTCTTGCCCTGTATATTTATTAATGCTATAAGTCATTTATTTAATCTCCAATTAATTATTTTCTGTTCTTCTTAAACCAGTACCATCACGCCAAGTAAATCCAAATGGTATAATTTGTCTTGCTCCACCTACTTTATCTCTACCTGCATTCATCTTCATATGTTCTCTATATAGTCTTTGATATTTTGCGGCATTAATTAAAGACTCTTGGTCTTGTTTGTCTTCAAATAATTTATAATTTGCATAATATATAAGACCAACGTGAATAGTATCATCAACATCTGGAACATCAGATAATTTTTCTATTTCTTTAGGTTGAGCAGTATATTCAACTAACAAACCATCTGATAATGATTCATCTATTGATTCATAATTATTTTTACTATTAGTGTCTCGTGAAGTTATAAGACCTAATCTGTCTGTTGCAAGGTAATATGCTAAGTATCTTTCTGGAAATCTATATGCCATTATGCTTCATCCATAGTTTCTAAATCTTGGTAATCTAATAATCTTGGTATTTTTCTATACTCATCATCACTATCTTTGTAATAAACACCGTGAATTTTATCAACTCTTAAATTAGAGTTTCTATCTCCAATGTTATAAAACCTTTGATTTTCTATAACATCTAATTTTGCAAATCTTCTAGTAACTTTATATTTTCTTAAATCTCTAATAGCATCATTAACTAATGCTTTAACATAAGTTTCACCTGCCTCTGGGTGAACTTTTCTAACTCTTGATAGTATTTCTTTAAACGTCATCTCATTACTCCTTGTAACGCTTTGTTGTATTGGCCAACCGCCCAATTATATTGTTGGGCTCTTGCTCCTGCCAGTTCAATATCTTCATCGTCTAAATAATTAGCAACTATTCTTTCTGCACCTTTCATAGCGGCATACAATACAACTATATATTCAGCTTCATCTGGAAAATTAGATATAGAGGAATCACTATGCAAAACAGTTGGATATTGAACTTCAGAATATTTTCCAACAGAACTACTAGCTGATGGCAATATATTTATTTTATTATTTTCAATATAATAAACAGGGTCTGTTTCAGTTGCAAACTCCATCTCTAAAGAGTCTATAGCCCTACCTTTTAAAGTAGATATAATCATTCTACAAGGTTGGTCTATTGTACCATCGTTTCTTCTAACATTAAAAATTTTACCTGTGTTTAATGTTTCTGATTCCGAACCTGGTGCTTGAGGTTGAAAAGTTTGTTCAGAAGTACACAACAACAACATACTTGGACTCATCATATTAATTATTTCTTTAGCACCATCTGTTAAAAAAGAAGATAACGCAGTTGTATCGCTTGAACCACTACCTGCAGTAGTTTCAACTTGACCTATCATATCTTCTACTTGTACTTGAAATGTTGCCATTACTTCTTCTTGTGAACCATTTGAACATCAAACTTAGCTGTCATACTAGCACCTTTATGAGCTTTATATCCACCTGCAGGATTTTTCATAAGTTTATATCCAGTTTTGCCAGACTTCATCCAATGATAACCTTTAGGTGCTTTTACTGTTTTTTTCATATTAGTCCTCTATTATTACAATTTCTAAATTAACAGCTGATGTATTGGCTTTTGCAAAATAACTAGATTGAGCCGCTCTAAACAAAGCAAACTCTCCAGCTTTTAACTTTAAAAAATAATTTGAATCATTATCATCACTTATTTCAACATAGTTACTACTATCTAAGTTTTTTATAAAAACATATCCAACAGTACCAATGTCAGTAACAACAGCCACAGCTTCATTACTTGTCCCTATAACTTGTATATTTTTGCTATAAGACTCACCACTAACATCAATGTATTTAGAATCGTGTTTAGATTCTTTTACACCTGCTTTGCTGTATTCTAAATGAGCTTCTATTCTAAGTTCGTTAGCCATTAATACATTCTACCTCTAGAATTTTTTTTCTTTTTTGCCATACTTTTTTTCTTTTTTGGCATAGCACCTATTTTCTTTTTAGCTTTCTTTTTCATACCTTTTCCATAATGTCCTGGCATATCTAATATCTCCTCTTAAAGTTTTTAACATCTTCAGATATAGGAACTTGTGCAAATTCTATATCCGTTCTTTTACCTCTTTCTGTACGCATATACAGATTTGTTGTCCATTTTTTATTTTCTGTAAAGTCTTTACCACACTCTGGACAATTAGAGCCTTTGTGGTAACCGTGTTTATTACATATCTTCGATATTATCATAGAGGTGGAAAAAGGTTCGACGCTTTGACCACCTAATTCGAGTTAAAACTTTTATTGTTTTATCTCACAGTCAATGACTGCTAATCCTTATTGATTCGGATTATGAAGTTTGGATACCGTTATTAATACCACTAAAAGCAGTTCCAACATATTCGCCTTCTAAATCATACATCAACTCAACAACATCACCTTTTTGAGCTGTTGTGTCAAGAATAACATTAGAAACCTGTGTACCTGCTGTTGAAACAGCGGCATCATTACCTGCATCTTTACTAACAATACTAATTATTGCACTACCTGCGGCAATAGTAATATCGGCTGTTGGAGTTTCCTCTTGCACGACAAACTTTGCATTCCAGCCTGGCTGGTTTTGTGTTGCAGGTGGTAATGTAATTTCATAAGCTCCACCAGAAGACTCGCACATAAAAGTCTTACCACTATCGGAAAGACTTAATGTTTTAGCCGCTGATACTAGCTCTACATTTTCTAATTGATATTGTTTACCATAACTACTGCTATTTTCGTTTAGTACGTCACTTCTCATTATACACCTTCCAAGTTAATCAAAGCGTGAGTTTCTGGAAGAGATACCTCAAGACCTGCTTCTGTTAGAATTATGTCTTTTCTTAAATCTTCGTCAGCACTTTGAACGTTAGTTATAATATGAGTATCACGATTAATTCCATTACCAACAAGTGGTCTATATGAAACGTGGTCTAAATCAACCATCATCATAAAACCTGCGGCAAATCCTCTAAATAAAGATTCAGCTACTAAAGAAACATCACCGTGAACGGTTTGAATCTTATTAACCAAATGACCAAATGGCCCTTGACTAGCTTGAAACATATATCTAGATAAATCATTATTGCTACCTTCGTTTAAAGAACCATTAACAAACCCACCTAATTTATTAAAGTGAGATATTACTGGTCTTGATGCTAAAGCTAATTTAGCTCTACCACCACCTCTTGCTGGGTCAAAAATAACTTCAAAGTCTTCAAGCATATCATCGTATGTAAACTCTGCGGCTGTGTTAGACTTGTAGTAAGGTGTACCAGAGTTATATGATAGTTTTGAACCATCATTAACAACGTTACCTAAACCATTTTTGATTGTAGAACCAACAATACCTTCAGTATAGTTAATTCCATTTGCTGTTCCTCTTTGACCAAAAAGCATAGCTCTTTCAATATCAACCTTATGCTCTCTTAGTTTTAGATTCCAAATTCTGTCCCATTCATCTGCATACCCTCTGTATTGAGTAGCTCTAGCTGTATTTGTTAATTCACAAGCTGTTTTAAAGATTTGAGTAAAACCAAAATCATTATCCATTTCTTCTGAAAATACATCTGGAGCGCCACTACCTTCTGCGAAAGAAGTTCCGATTACTGTAGCCTTAGAATTGTCTGCGAGTGCGAGAGTGCTACCACCAGGGTTTGATATAGCTGTAACTACACAAGTTGTCTGTGTGGCAGAACTTGAATTATCAACAGACTCGATACGAACATTAGCTGTTGTTGGCACACTATTGCCGTCAACATCACCGATAGCTACTACCATTCCTGGTATTAACCAATCGACTCCATCACCGCCAGGTGTGTCAAATACTACAGAGTCTGTACTTCCAGCGGCTACTAATGTAATACCACCTTTTAGTAAGAAAGACCTGTCAGTAAAGCTAATCTTTGTTCTGTCTTCTAAGAATCGGAATTGAGTATCAGTTGTTGGTACTTTTGCTACGTTTGCCAAGTATACAAAAAACGGACTCTCATCTGGTGCTAATTCAGCTACTCTATCACTAAAATCGAATAATCTACGGGTGCTTAGAGTTAAGTCAGAACCAGGAGTGTTGAATTTTACTTGACCACTATTATATGTAGGCATTTTACCTTTTCTCCTATTCCATTATTTAACATTATAAAACGTTACTCCTACTCCCTGCTTTTGTAACACGTTCCCACATACTGTCTGCTTCAGACTTTTTCTGTGGCTGTTGTCCCTGTATTACTCCTGCAGAACGAGGAGCTTCTTTGTTTGCTCTAACAGCATCCATTGAAGAATCAATTGTCGGTGCATTATTTTCTTGTTTCTTAAAAACATCTACCAATGTATCCAATGATAAATCTTCTTTAGGTTGTGAATAAAATTTAGTAAATTTACTAACTTGTTCTGGTGTCATATTATATTTACCTGACAAGTCTTTTTCTAAATTTTGCATAAACATTTGTTCTTGTAATTGTGCCATTGAGCGATTTACAGCTCTGTTTACCAACTTACTTTCTTCTTTTATTCTGTGTTTGTAAGATGGTGATTCAGGCTTGTAAAATGCGTCCCACGGGTTAAATTCATCTTCTTTCAAAGCTTCCTGTTTAGGTGTTCCAGAAATATTTTCTTGAAGCACTCCAACCAAATCAGGTCTTTGCTGTAAAAGATTTACGAGAGGTTCGTATTTTTCTAATTTTTCTACTTTTGAACTAAGCTTCTGATTTTCAGCAGATGCTCTATCATACATAGATTGAAATTTTCTAACCTCGTTTTCGTCAACCTCTTGCATACCTTCCATTTGGTCGTTTTGTTCTAAACTATTCTGTTCTACTTGTTCAGAAATCTCTTCTGTTTGATTTGTCTCAGCCATTATTATCTCCTATTTGATGTTTCTTTTTACGGCATTACCTTTCGATATCCGTTGTTATAAGAACTGCACCACAGGGAGTTATATATGACAGTCAACGCCTTTAGGCTCCCTCTGTCGCTAAGTCTTTAGAGATTTGTTGTACTCTATCAGACTCTCTAAGTACGGTATTCTGTAAGTTTGCACGGTTAATGCGCCGGTCTGCATCAACTCTGTGTTGTATTTCAGACAACCTGGACTTAAACTTTTCTATTTGAACACGTTGTTTGTCTGTCATTTGTTCTTTTTGTGCTTTTGCAAGTGCAGAAGTAGTTTCTTCTATTTGCTGTGATAAGCTTTGCACTTGAGCTTTCAACTGTTCATTTTCATTAATTCTTTGTAATATACTTTCTTTATCAAAAATTTCTGGATTCTTTTTCAATACTTCCATCCTATCAACAAGGCCAAGTTGAAATGCTTCAAGATAAACTCCATATGTTGCCCACTTGCTTTCTGGTAAAGAACTACCTGGCTCCATCTTAATATCGTGTTGACCAACATTAAATCTATCTCTTGCTATATCGTTTATTACGCCTTCTTTATTATCATACATATTAACTGTAACTTCGTTAAGAGCATTATTAGCTTGTACTAAAGCAAACATTTTTTGATAAGTATAATGACCTTTTGATAGTCCGTATAAAACTCTTCCTAATCTATTTACACTATATTCAATATCTCTTAATTTAGACTTTGGTCTTTCCGAACCTAAAGCCATCATAGCCTCTGTTCCTCTAACTGTATCAGGTGCTTTCTCAGCAAATCCGTGCATCATTTCAGGTATTCCAAAAATAAAATCTATATAGTTTTCGCATTGTTGTATTAACCTGTAAAACTCACCTGTTAATGGTTGAGGTGCAGGAAAGTGTGGTTCTCCTTGTGAAGAATCTACTTCTATAACTGCATTAGGATTTGCCCAATCTCTTTCTAAATCTTCTATATTTTCTACTGAACCCATAGGAACAATAAGTTTTAAACCTGCAGAAGCCTGTGCGTGTGATAAAGCTAAAGACCATAATTTGTTTAAAAGTTTTTGCATTGGTCTTACTCTTGATACATCAGACTTAGGATATGGAGTTCCTGTCCAGATATTTGGGCAAGCTACTATAGGATACACATCTGTATTTAAAACATCTTCGTATAATACAACTTCACCAACAGAAGCACAAACAGCTATTCTGTTTTGAAATATTTGTTCGTATTGAACAGAACCTTGTTCTATTATACCTGGATTATCTTTTATAAACTTATTAAAAGTTTTTTCATCCATAACTGTTTCAGAACCACTTCTTGAATCTAACATCCTATAAAAAGGAACTTTTATTTTATAAAATCTTTCTAGTACTTGATATTTCTTTTCGTGATATGCCAGGTCTTTTGTTTCTGCTGGAGTAAATATTTTCATTGTAGTCATATTTCTTGACTCTGGATAATCTTCTTCTAAAACTGAGGATAGTTGTTTTACTATACCATCTATAGTATTTCCTTCTTCATCAATTTTATCATCTAATTCTGGGTAGAGATGAACAAGTTGTTCACCAGTTAGTATAGTAGAAAGGACAATGCTTTCAGCATCGGAGAGCCACCTATCCCTCGCTGAGGGTGGTGCATAGACACGAAACGGGTCTACATAGGTAAACTTTACTTCACCTCTACCAAAATCTGCTTCTCTATCTATATAGCAATATAGATAACCTATACCTGTTACTGCAAAATCAGAAATTGCTTGTTTCATTTGTGTATCACCATCTGATATATCCCAAATATAACCGAGCATATGCCTCCAAGTAGAGGCTACTTGCCAATCAGAGTCCTCTCTAGGTATTACAGTAAATACAGGAGGTTTAGCTGTTAAAGTAGATTTTAATTTTTCAACTGCAGGAGATACCCTGTCCATAGGTATATCTGCTTGGTTTCTTGATGAAAGTTCATCTGACTCTTCTGAGGTAAAATGATTACCTAAGTAAAAGTCCATATCAATTCTTGCTTCGTTATCCCAATCACTTCTCGCATCTCTATAGTTGCGAAAAATTTCTTGGTTCATTTTTGCTCTCTCGTCAATCGGTATTGACACTCAATCTCCTTTAACTACAATTAGACAATGTAACTTATGTAAAATATACGTTAAAAAAAATTAAAAAACAAGTGTAATCTGTAAAATATTATTTTCTAGCGCCTGTTATCCAAGAGTAGCCCATTCCCTTAGATTTTTTTCTTTGTTTGCTTTCAAAACCTTCTTTATCAATTATTCCACTTTTAGGATAATTATGACCTATAAAATGATTTGCATAATATAAAGCATCCATAAAGTCATCGTGTCTTGATTTTGGAAATTCAAACAACTCATCTACTAATTGAGCCATATTTCGTTTTACATATAACTTGCCTGTATTTATAATTGGCCCTAATGCCGCCAACAATCTATCTTCTTTTTTAATACCGTGAGGTGGTTTAGCACCTTTAAATATACCAGGTATTAATTTTCTATCTTTAGAAGACAAGCGATTAACCATATCTCTTACCATTTCTTGTGCGGCTACTGTTTCTATGGTAACTCTTCTTGGATTATACTCTTTAGCCATTTGAACTATTTTTTTAGGCATATCATATATAGGTATCTTGTCATAAAAAGTATCTAGTATATATCTATTTTTATGTTTGTCAACACCTAATACAACTATTGATTGCATATCTGATGTATCCGTAGCTGTTGCGGCTAAGTCTACTCCAATGTACACATAGATAGGTATGTAATCTTGACCTATTTGTAAGTAAGAAAATTTATTTTTATATATATAATCACCATCATAATAGTTTAATCTATCTATTTTAAAAGGTGCATTAGCTACATCTCTTGCATCATTTAAGTATTCTTGACTAAATTTATGTACTTGACCAACATTTTCGTAATCTTGACGTATTTGTTTTAATTTATCTATTGAAAAGTAAGACGGCCATAATGCTTGACCATTATCGTCTATAGCTTTATGAAAGATAGTATGCCAAGTATAAGCTGTTTTATTTCGAACAGCATCTAAATATGCTTCATAGATTCCTTGTAAAGCAGAGTCAAAGTGAACAATAGTTCCTAATAGCCATATTTTGCCTTCATTACCCTTTGATTCTTCTAATGATGGATATACGGTAGACATAAGCCATTCTTTAATTTCTGTTCTTCTGTCTCTTGTTTTAGTATTTAACTCTGATTCAAAGTCATCTAATATAATTTTAGTGTATCTATTAGATAGTTGGGCTCTTCCTCTTAGTCTTTGATTAGTTCCTTTAGCTATAATCCTATCACCTTTAACTGTTTCTATTTCTTTTTCAGTCCATTTCTTACCTGCTATGCTACCAAAGTAATAGTTAAGATAAGGATTAAACTCTATTTGATGTCTAATGTATTTTAAATGGTCTATAGCTTGACCTTGCTCTTCAGACACCCAAGCAATAAACTCCATTTTGTCTTGTGGATTAAAATATAGTTTATATAATAATGCCGCTTTTGCTAAAGTAGACTTAGTATGTCCTCTTGGCAATACAACACAAAGCTTTCTTATATCTTTATTTAATAACGCTTCTCCCACTTCATATTGAAAAGGTGCAGGTTTTGATTTGCTAAAGTCATCTGGCAAGAATAATTGACCAAAGTTAACAAGATTTTGTGAAGCTAGATAAAGAACTTCATCTTTAGAATCATTTGCTATTTTTGGCTTTTCCATCTTTTTTTTCTGCTTCTAATTTTTCTTTTTGTTTTTTAGTATGTTTATCCATATATGCTATTAATTTTTCATCATCTTTATTCATTTCAACATATCTAGTTAAAATAGTTTCTAAAACAACAATACGCTGTACAATACCATTAATATCTCCGATAATATTTTTTAATCCTCTAATAATATCATTTTTAGAGATTGAGTTTTTTCTTTTCAATATTCCAGTCTCCTGTATTTAATTCGTTATATTCGCCTATATCTTTACCAATATATATATAAGCTTTTACTTTTTTATTATTTTTGTTTAATGTAATCTCTTTTATCTTTCTTTCATACAAACCGTGATATACACCTTCATATCTATCAATGCTTTGTAATTCTTCGTGATTACTATTTATAACTTCAACAATAACTTTTCCATCACCTTTGACTATTGCAGGAAAAAACGTTCCTACAGGATGTACAAGCTTATATCCTTTTATATAACCCTTACGACCTTTACCTGTTCTTAATGTTCCATATACTGCTAAATTTAAATTATCCATTATTATGCTATTCCTATTTCATCTGATTCAAAATCACCTAACTCTATTATTTTATTTTCAAAATCATACATAGTATGACACTCTTTGCAATACCAACCTAGTTCATTATGCAAAACATCAAATACAGTTTTTCTTTTACTTGCATTTAATGCTGTATTACAAACATAACAAGCTTCTAGTCTATCCTTCTTTTTCAGCTTTGATTTCGCCAATTTGCTTTGAATCCTTTAATGCACTAAGTTGTTCTCTTGAAAACCCTTGAAACACAGTTAAAGACTCTGTTTGACTATTTTGTTTAGGAAACATATCTCTTATTTCCATTAACATTCTAATAGCTCTTACCCTATCAGCATCTTTATCAGTACTGTCTATAACGTGTTTTGCTGATTGTAATAAATAATCTTCGTTAATACCTAGATTATCCATTATATCTTTCATTTCTTTTGACACAATACTTTTTATCCTTTTCGTAGTTAAAAGTTTTTTAGACCATAATTTAGCATATGATTCACTTTTTGAAGAAAATGCTTTCTTATATGCTTCTAATGGGTCTATTCCACTTGCGACATACTTAGCAAATATCCATTCTTGGGTTGTAGCTTTCTCTCTTTGCATTCTGCCGTCATTACTATATTTATCACCACCAAGAGTATATAAGTTCTTAGGAGGTTCACCAGCCATTTCGCTTGATAAGAGATGTGTACCAAGCAAACAACGAATATAAGGTTTTCCATTCATCTCTCCTTTTTTTAATATTTGACATACTTTATCATCATCAGACACAACCCAATCACCTTCTTTACCTTCTTTCCAATATGTAGGTTCTTTTTTGTGATATAGCTTGTATTCTGTAATACTATCATATAAGTAGTGTTCTACTTTATTTATAGTTTTTTTATACACTATAAAGGCACAACCGTTGGTGGACAATAAGCTTCTATACGTTTGTGCATACGTTCAAGTATCTTTACGTCTTCCTCATTATGCTTATATATCTCTTTTAATGCCTTTTCGTTTCCATACATACCATCACGCCATAGTCGTGGCTCTACAGGAGTTTTGCCTTTTATGCCTAAAAACTCACAAGCAGTACCTAATCTATTGTTATGTAGCTGTAATTTACTTCTTACCATATAATATAGGTCTTTATGACTAACTTCTCGATATACAGGAAAACGTATATTATGGTCTAAACAACGAGTTCTTATAAAAGGAATGTCAAACTTGCTACCATAATAAGTAAATAGTAAGTCATAGTTGTTCATTTCATCTATAAGTGTTTCAACAACCTTAGCATCGTATGTTCCATTAAACACATCTTCTTTAGTTACCATAGCACCTACAACTTCATTCTTATCTCTTGGCTTAATACACCAAGATAACATAATGCCTATACTAGCTTTTAAGTTAGATGCTTCTATATCAAGATATCCTAAACGCAACTCTCTACCTGTTTTATAGCGTTTCGGCTTTCTTAGACCCATATTTTCTATTTTACGAGAAACTGCCTTATAAGTACGTTTATAACCACTATTATTTATTTCATTAAATAACGCATAACACGACTTATTAGTTCTTTCGTATTCTGATATTATTCTTACTTCATCTTCAGTCCACTTCATTGTCTACCTCTTCCTGTTCGGCTAATGGTGTAAGTAAAGAATCATCTATTTCATACTCTTCCCATTCGCCAGTTTTTGGATTTAATCTCTCTGCAACTATCATCATAAGTTACTCCTGTTCTACCATATCAAGTGTAAGAGCATATCCTGCGATATCTACTCTATTATCTTTTTTAGGCTTATTTTCTTCTCTACACAGTTTTATTACTATCATAAATTTTGCTACATCAGAAGCTGTAAACTCAATTCCTTTTAAATTAGACCAAACTTTAGCAATTTTATTAAAATGTAATGACGGATGTCCGTAATCTTCTTGTCTTTTTGTAGTAACAATGCGATGTGCTTGTTCTAATACGTTTTCATCTATATCTACTTCAGTAAAATTAAACTTCATATCATACGATTCCATCTATCTAGGTCATTTACATTGTAAAATACAGGGACATTGTAAGTAGTAGCTAACCAATGCTCTGCTTCAGCACCTTCAGAGTCTTTCCAGTTGTTTAACATTAGCACGGCATCGCATTTTTTGACGATTGACAAGTAACCTTCTAAAAATTCCTCTGTTTCAATCATATTATCCCAATTTTTTGTGTTTAAATGTGGACAAATTGCCGCCATTCCACGTTTCCACACTTGTTGGGCCGTTTTTTCAGCATATTTTATGTTATTCTTCTTCGTTTTCTTGTCTGGGGCCGTATATTTGCCAGCTATGTAAATTACCTTCATCGTTTAAGCTCTCCTCATCTTCAAAATTGTCATAATCTTGAATATTTTTGTAATATTCTACTAATTTCTTACCATCGTTTCGTGTAAATTCTTCAAACAAATCTCTCATATCAAACCTGGAACTACAATATTTTTATAATACGAACATTTTGTAGGATTGCACTCTTTTCCTGCGTGTTTTTTATCTATCCAATAGACTAATCCTTTATTTTCTTTACGTTGAAAGAAGAATCCAGAGCAAATGCCACTCTCATTACCTTTACCATAGTTGGCACAATGTTGTTTAGCTATTTGTTTTTCATTCATATGTCAAAACTTACAACGGTAGCAAACTAAAGGCAAGTTTTTTAAATAAATTTTATTTTTTACGCCTTGAACTTGTTTTTTATTGTTATATGTATTATCTTTAAGTGGGAACGAAACAGAACTAAATTTATAATTTATATTTATATTTATTATTTAGTTTGAATAAATTTAAATTTAAATGGCAAAATCCTAAAATTTTCAAAAAATATTTTTAAAAACGAAAAAAAACGATTCGGCACATACAATTCGAAATTACAAAGCATAACTCATAATTTGAGATTTTTGTGTATCCTTCTCTCTTATCGTCGTGACACTCCTCATCAGTTTTCGACTGGTGATTCGAAATACCGACTAAACATTATGTCATTTAGGAAATACCTTGCATATGTCAAATTTATTTCGTATGAAAAAAAAATGCACGTTTTGAACGATAAAAAAAATAAAAAAAAGTTAGGTATTTTAAATTATTGTCATTAACTTGTTTTTAGAATGAGAAACGAAAAACAAAGTAATTCAAAATTGACTAATTGCATAGAATCTAGGATACAATATTATTGCAATCTCACAAGAAATTGTCATTTAATATCTACGTCTGAATTAATAACGATTCATACTTTAAGTCTAAGAAATTCCAGAGTTGGGATTTATGTCAATAAGAATAAAATGTCTAGTAGTTCAAGGGATATCTTTTAAGACATATCATTAAATATATATTACGTTCCATATCGTATAAATGACAAAATTATTATAGACGTTATTTAAACGTCTTATTTATTTTTATTTATAATTTCTAAAAACTTTGACTGACAATTAAGTTAGTCAATTAATGAAAGAGATAACAAAATGACTATAAAAAAAGACAATAAAAAACAGCTAACAATAAACGAAACACTAGAAGCAATGACAAAACTTTTAGACAATATATCGATTGAACCTCAAGAGGTAACACTTGATATAGATGAATTACCAGACGGTAAAGAAAGTCTAAAAAAGAAATGTCAAAATCAAATGAAAGACATGTTTCTTGCTGACAATAATGAACAATTAATAGCAAATTCAATCGACGAATTGTCATTATTAGCATTTAACGACTTTAAAGAGAAATTTGCCAAAGTGTTTGGGAATATTGTAACCGCTAAATTTTCAAAAGATGGAAAACCTTTTTCCATTCCAGAGAAACAAGGCGGAAAGCAGAAAGACGTTGAATCGACAACAATCGTTTCAAGAATTGTTTGCACCTTTGAAAATAAAACAACTCAATCAATGGACGTTTTATTCGGTAAGTTGTTAGCAGTAGCAATCACTAAAGAACAAAAAGAACTTGTAGGCAATCTTACAAAGTCGTTTCAATCATAAAACTAAATAAAAAGCCTGGGTTTTTAGTCCCAGGCAAAAATTTAAAAGAAAATTAAATAAAAATAATAAGGCAATTAAAAAACGTCTTAAGTAAATTTTAATGAAATAAAAGGAGGCTAAATAAAATGGTAGATACTATTATATTAGGTTTAATAATGGCTATTACTATTTTAACCTGGAATATAACAATATGGCTATATTTATGGTTAAGATATAAACATAAATCAAGGAGGTAGTTTTGCAGATAAAATATGCAACCGCCGTCAAATGTCCTAAATGTATAGACATAATAGAAACGTGTACGAATATGTGCCTACATAGTGCGCCAGATGAGATAGAACCAGAGTTTAAGATAGAAATTCACTTCGACAAAATGACTCTGACCTCTAAAGATTCTGGCAAACTATCAATAGATAGATATGAAATACCAGATATATATGTCTTTGCATCAACCATATATGAAAAATATTCAAACAATTTAGATATAAATAGTTTGGCGTTAATTGATTATGGAACTGGACTGGCGATTTACAGAAACAACTTAACAGATACAGGCAGAATGAAGCAGTCAAAAGTTTTACGACTACTTCGTAATGCCGATAAGTTAAGAATAGAAAATAATAAACCAAAAAGATAGGAGGCATTTATGCCAAAACATAATGAAATGAATCTTACCAATACAAAATACCCTGTCAAGCCAAGTAAAGTTTATGACGGCTATGTTAGTGTGTGGTATAAAGATTACAACACAGGACAAGTAAAGACCGACCGTAAACATATGGGTGTTTTTAAGGCAGAAGCAGTATTCTCAGCGTTAAGAAATTACCGCAGAAGATACTGGTGGTATAGAGTGTTGGAATGGTTCGGCTTAGAACAAATTATTTAAATATTTTTTTATTGAATATTGAATTTTATTAGGATTATTCATAAAAAATATTTAAATTCTTTTTTGGGATTAGTGCTTTGAAGTCTATGGCAGATTTTCAAGGCGCTAATCTAAAACTAAATACGAAAGCAAACCAATGAAAGCACCAATGAATCTAGTCGTTGATATGCTTGACGATATTATTGACCATATAAATGATGTCCAAAATCATCAGGTAGATAGAGGATATACCCAAAGACGTAAAGACTTTTTCAAAAAGGTTTTGTGGTTTATCAAACATTCTACCGTAGAAGTTGATTGGATAGATGACAAAGGTCGTGTCGCCAAACGTAAATTAGAATGTGGAATCGTGGTAGAATCTAATAGGCAAATTGATTTGTCAAAGTTATTGGAAACACTTTGATTGACACATTGATACACACCGCAAGGCATTTACTCGGACTTTGCGGTGAAGGACATAGTATATTTATTATTGCACCATCTTTAATACTGGCTATAAATTATTTCAGATATATTATCGCCAGGCTATGGGAGTAATAATAATATAGGTACAGATAGGTTTGCACTTCAAATAAACGGAGGTAGATATGTTATCCAGACAAGATTACGTTGTAATTGCCAGAGCAATTTCAAATAGTAAACGAGGTACAAAAGATAACGAGGTTCTTATTTCTAAAGACTTCGTTGAGTTGTTATGCTTTTACTTCGGCGCTACAAATAAAAGATTTGATGAAGAAAAATTTTATGAGGCGTGTGGTCTCTCTCATCATTATCTAAAAAGAGTATAGAGGTATTTAATTATGAAAGATTTAGTTTTATTAAAATCAGTAGGTACTTTTCTTGATAAAAAAAATAAGATGACTTATCCTGCATACAAAAATAATACACCTGATTTATCAGAAGGTGTAGCAGTTCACTTAGAAGAATGTAGTGATGAATGGTATGAGGCTTTAAGTGCATATGACAGAAAAATTATTGATGAAAAATAAAGAAAAACAATTAAGTACGGCAATAGAATTATTAGACCGTGCAAAAGTTTTTTTGTTTGGAATGTCTACTCATAAAGACGACCCGGCAAAAAAGTTAGGACACGAGATACATCAGTTTGTAACTCGTAATAATAAACCAAAAAAAGAAAGGT
>VTLG01012813.1_pt1 | contig 43237 bp, 52 predicted proteins | sample 4694571 | NCBI WGS metagenome assembly VTLG01 (sample SAMN12604809, study PRJNA352737) | marine metagenome | biome: ENVO:00000447; feature: ENVO:00000209|ENVO:00000569|ENVO:01000036; material: ENVO:00002151; isolation source: viral sequences binned using virsorter ...
ATCTATGTTAGAGGGTGCTAGAAAAGTATTTAAACAATTAACTCTTATGGAAGATGCTATGTTAATTCATCGTATTATGAGAGCTCCAGAAAAAAGAATTTTTAAAGTGGATATTGGTAATATTCCACCAAATGAAGTTGAAAGCTTTATGAATAAAATCATTAATAAAATGAAAAAAACACCTGTTATTGATCAAGCAACAGGTGAATATAATTTACGATATAATGTAGAATCAGTAACGGAAGATTATTATCTACCTGTTCGTGGTGGTGACAGTGGAACTACCATAGATACTTTACCTGGTTTAGCGAATGATGCAGCTATCGATGATATAGAATATCTACGAAATAAATTAATGGCAGCTTTAAAAATACCAAAAGCATTTCTTGGATATGAAGAGGGTGTTGGAAGTAAAGCTACATTGGCTGCTGAAGATGTAAGATTTGCAAGAACTGTAGAAAGATTACAGAAAATTGTATGTGCTGAACTTGAAAAAATAGCTATCGTTCATTTATACACACAAGGATTTGAAGATGCTGAATTAATTAATTTTGAATTAGAATTAACAAATCCATCCATGATTCATGAACAAGAAAAAATGGAATTATTAAGTCAACAAATTGATATAGCTAATAATATTATGGAAAATAAAATTATGTCGAGAGAATGGGTTTGGGATAATATATTTGATTTAAATAAAGGTGAAAAAGAAAAAATATTTGAAGGTTTAATTGAAGATCAAAAACAAAAATTTAGATTCACTCAAATAGAAGAAGAAGGAAATGATCCTACTAAAACTGGTGAAAAAGCTGGAGATGATAGTGATTTAGAAATGCCTAGATCAGATGAATGGGGTGGTGATAGACGAACTGGTGATGGTGAAATAGATCCTGATACTGGATTTGATGCTGATGATTTAAAAGATGCCACAGATTACCATAGACAACGAAATGGTAAACGAGAGTTTAAAGGTAAATCACCATTAGCAACTTCAAAAGGTTCAACACTTGTTGCAAGAGAAGGTTTACTAGGTGGACTTAAGAAAAAATTTGGAAAAGATATTAAAGATAAAAGTATAATAAATGAAGAAATTTTAATTAATGATGAATAAATATATAATAATTAATAAAAACTTTATATTTATATATGAAAAACTGTATAAAATTTTATAAATCAATTCGGAGATAATTGTATGCACTCTAAGACAATAAAGCATTCAAAAATTCGGAACACGGGATTGTTATTCGAATTCATGCTTAGACAAATAACTGTGGATGTATTAAATAATTCACAAGACACAAAAATTCTAGCAATATTAAAACGAAGATTTAATGAAAATACAGAGCTAGGAAAAGAATTAGGATTATATAATTCAATTATTAATACTAAATTCGATTCTGATAAAAAAGCTGAGTATTTTATTAATGAAGTTTTAAATCAAAGAAATAAAATATCTAATTATAAATTAAAAAGAGAAAGATATAATTTAATAAAAGATTTAAAAGAGAATTATGATTTAGCTAAATTATTATCTTCTAAAGTTAATGATTATAAAGTTTATGCATCTATATACAAATTATTCGAATATAAAGCTTTGAGTGCAGAAGATAAAACAGAATCACATTTTAATATAGTTGAACATATAACAACAAAATCTAGTATTGGATTAAAAGATTCATTAAATCCAGAATTATTAGAAAATGAAGATTTAAGAATTATTGCTTATAAAACACTTTTAGAAAAATTTAATAAAAAATATTCTAAATTAAATTTACCTCAAAAAAATCTATTGAGAGAATTTATCAATAATGTATCTAATACAAATTCTTTAAAAGAAACAATTAAAGAAATAATAAAAGGACTTAAAAAAGATATAAAAGCACATTCTAGTAAATTACAAGATGATGTTGTAAAAATTAAATTAAAAGAAGCTATTAAAACAATGGATGAATTTTGTGGAGTAAATTTACAAGGAAAAAATGTTAAAGATTCTAATGTAGTACAAACTTTAAGATATATGGAACTTTTGAAGGAGTTAAAGAAAAGTGGAAATAAAAACAAAAAAACACTTTAATAAATTAGTTAAAGAATTAACTTTAGAAGTATTCAAATCTGAATTAGAAGAAAATACTGTTACAGATGATATAGCAGGATATAATACACCATTTGCATTCACAGGTGGTAAAGATAAAGGTAAAAAGAAAAAAAGAAAAGTTTCAACTAATAGCACTGGATATAATATGGTTGAAGGTGTTAATGATAAAGATATGAAAACAATTAAAAAAACAATAAGAAATGTAGTAGCCAATATTTTAAGAGATATATGGTTAAAAAGATCTGTTTGGAAAAATCCAAAATAATTAGGAGAATATAAATGGCAAGTGGCTTAAATTCAACAATGTACGGAGCAGATGGAACAACAAAAATGAAACCTGCGGGAACTGTCTTTCAATACCAAGAAGCTTCAGCACCAGCTGCTGATACAGTAGTTGAAAGACCTTTATATGTCATCATAAACATAGGACATGCTACAAAATATGAGTTCAAATATGAAACCGATGGTGGATTTGTAGATTATGGAATAATCCCAATTGCTTCAAATGCTGGAGCGGGTCCTGTAAGAATAGATATCCAACCAATAGCTTGGAAGGGTGGAGCTGGTGCTACAGGTGATGTAACATTTATTTATAAAAGATCATCGTCAGGAAATTAACATAGGAGATAACTAAAATGTCTAAAAATTTATTAGTAGATTATATACCATTTGAAGTAACACCACAACAAATCAATGAATCAATGAAAAACAATGGTGGTAGATTAGTTGTGAATGGTGTGTTACAAAGAGCTAATGCAAAAAATCAAAATGGTAGAGTATATCCAAGAGAAACTCTTATGAGGGAAGCTGGTAAATACAATGAAGTTCAAATTGCTGAACGAAGAGCTCTTGGTGAATTAGATCATCCAGATTCTTCTGTTGTTAATCTAAACAATGTATCACATAATGTATTGGAAATGCATTGGGATGGTGATGATTTGGTTGGAACAGTTGAAGTTTTAGGTACACCTGCAGGTAATATATTAAAAGAATTATTTAAAAGTGGTATTAAATTAGGAATATCTTCGAGAGGACTTGGTTCAGTTGAAGAAATATCTGAAGATGATGAAAAAGGAGAGGAAAATCCTACAGTTAAAGTTAAGGATGATTTTGAATTGATTGCATTTGATTTTGTATCAAATCCATCTACACACGGAGCTTTCTTATCACCAACAAATGAAGGTGTAATTAATGAAGGTGTTGGTACACGAAAAGGTGTATGTTGTTATGATTGTAAAATTGAAGATATAATTAACGATATATTTAGAGGAGAATAAAATGGATTATAAATCTTTAATGGGATATCGTAAAAAAAAGAAAATTGTCAATGAGATATCTGAACCTAAAGTTAATAAAGTATTAGAATCTATAAAAAAAGAATTCAATATAAAAGAAGTGGGTGCATCAGCTGAATATAGAAAATATACTCAAAAAATCGAGAAATCATATAGAAAATATTGGGATGATGTTCAAGATTTTGAAGATGTATTGATTAAAAAGGGTTTAAAACCAGCAGCTAAACAAATTCATAAAAAATACTCTAAAGATGTATTGGGATTCCAAGCTTGGCTTCGTAAACAAATGGATAGGTTACTCTAATGCCTTCTGTATCTAAAGCACAACAAAGATTTTTTGGTGTCGTAAAAGGTATCCAAAAAGGTAGTGGTAAAGGTAGAGGTAAAGCTAAAAAAGCGGCTAAAGATATGAGTCCATCTGATGTAGATGATTTTGCATCTACAAAACATAAAGGATTACCCAATAGAATCAAACGGGAAACAAAAGTAAGAAGCCTTATACGAAGAATGGTACGTGAAGTTATGATTGAAGAGGGATTTGCAGGTGGTTTACCTAAAGAAATGAGAAAGAAGTTTGATAAAATGAGAAGAAACCAATCAGAAGTTCTTGGATACACATTGACTGGTAAGGATGATGTTAAAACAGAAGTTGGAAATGTCCATCCTGATGAATATAAATCCCACTTTAGGGCTTTAAAAGAAAAAAAACTTAAAGAATTACTCCCAAAAGAAATATTACAATTAAATGAACTTAAACCACCATCAGGTAAACCAAAAGTAGGTGATTATCTTCGTGATGGAAATACTTTATTTGCAAAGATAATTGAAATAAGAAAAGATGAAGTTATCACAAACAATATGTCTGGTAAATGGTCAAAGAATGTTACAAAAATTGCTTTTAAATTAAAAAAATTAAAAGATAGTGGAAAAAGAAATGTCGGAAGACCAATATGGGAGCCTAAATAATGATTAAACTAAAAAATTTATTAAGTGAAAATGCAAAAGTACAAGCTTATTCCGATGAACTTGGTGAACATTTAAGACAATTAAGACCAAAAATAGGTGGTGGAGCACTTGGACTTAAATTTTCTATTGAAAGAATGACTGGTACTTGGGCTTGGTCAAATAGATTTATAGAAATTTATGCTACTTATGGTTGGGAAGGTAAAAAATCGGTTCCAATTGAAATAGGGTATAATGAAAGAGGTGATGAAGGTACAGTTGTTAAAACACTTAAATATAATTATACTGGTGATTTAAAGAAAGATGCGAAATGGTATATTTCTAATATGAAAAGATATTTACCTGGAATAGCAAAAGAGTATATGTAATGATTAAATTAAGAGATTTAGTATCAGAAAAATTAAATACATCTCAAGCTAAAGAACTACTACAACAATTGGGTGGTAACAAGTTCAAAGCTATGACAGGAGCAAAAGATTTTGGTATTGGTAATGATGGATTACACTTCAAGATAGGTAGAAATGCTAAAAGTATAAGTCATGTTGTAGTAGATTACAATAAAGGTAAAGATTTATATGATATGAAATTTTTAAGAGTAAGAGCTGGAAAGATAAAAGTAATTAAAAAAGTTAAAGATGTTTATTTTGATCAACTTCAAAAAATATTTACAAAATATACTGGAATGAATACGAGATTATAATGATTAAACTAAAAGATTTAATAACAGAAAAAAGTGAATTTCACGATTTAGAAGGTTGGGAAAAGAATTTTCCTGGATTTAAGGAAAAAGAATATTTGGTGATACAAAAAGTTATTATGATGAGTCACGATGGTATTTCTGGTGTTATTAAAGATTATAAAAAGAATAAAGCTCATTGGTCAAAATGGATTAAAAATATGGCTGCTAAAGGAATGTGGAAGTGATTAAATTAAAAGACTTATTAAAAGAATCATATGCATGGGAACGAAAGTTTGGTGAAAAACTTCCAACACTAGCGGATGTTCAGAAGAAACATTTATCAGAAGGAAAGTGGAAAGCTAGAGGTAAATATCTAACTGCTCCAACTGGTGAAGATATGTCTATACCAAAAAGAAATGATAGAGATAGAATTGTAATTAAAGCTAAAGGTGAAACATTTCAATTTTATGATAATGGATTTGAAGAGTATAATATAATGGGTTCAAGAAATTCATATCATCCAAAAGGTAAGAAAGATTTAGTTAGATTTTTAAATAAATTTAAAGCTCAATATGTGGGGATAGATTAATGGCTAAAATTATTAAAATGATGGATTTGTTGGAAAAGGCTAAAAGAGATTATAAAGCTGAATATAAAAAATTCCAATCTTCTGATAAGGCAAAGAAATATAGAGCTGAATTAAATGCTTACAATCGAAAAAAAGGAACATATGGTAATGGTGATGGAAAAGATGCATCACATAAAGGTGGAAAGATTGCTGGATTCGAAAAAGAATCAGTAAATAGAGGAAGAGCTGAAAAGAGTAGATTGAAGAAAGAAGGAATAAATGTAAGAAAATGGATGAAGGCTGTTAATCAAGGTAAAGATGTAGTTGTATATGATAAAAAAGGAAAAAGATATAATCTACAAGGTGGTGATAACAAATCTGTTCAAGTTACAGACCATTGGGAAGATGCTGGTAGAAGAAATGTCCATCCAGAAAAAACTTGGCAGACAATACCATTAAGTAAAGTTAAAAAAATTGTGAGTGAAGGAAAAGCAAATCAATCATTTAATAAAGTTATAGCATTTTTAAGAAAAGAATCACGGAGATTAAATGATGATGATTCTTATGAGTTAAGTACGAAATTAAAAGCGTGGTTTAACAAGAATGTAATGTAATGAAAATATCTGAAAAAAGATTGAGAGAAATTATTAGAGAAGAAATTGAAGAAATAAAGGAAGCTGGTTCTATACAAATTGGTGGTATGAAGACATATTATCAAGGATTTTCTTCAAAAGAAGCAAAAAAAGTAATGGATGATGCTATAAGAAATTACGCAAAAGATTTAAGAAAGGTTCAATATAGAGTAATAAAAGATTGGATGTCAAAAGCTAAAGCTGGTGTGATTGATTACTTTGATATAGTTAGAGGTTTGGAAACTGGTGATATAGCAAGAGCTCATCCATATGAAACAAAGTTTTTGAAGTCAGTATTAGATAGAGATAAAATTATGAATAGATTTAGACAATATTTTGGTGGAAAAAAAGGTAAATCTGGAAGGACTAAATAATGGCAACAAACAAAGAAATAGTGGAAAGATTACATTGTATTGAACAAAAGTTACCGAATGGTGAACTTAAAGAGATGCATGAAATGATGAAAGAGATTAAAGAAATTCTTTTAGATCCTGAAGATGGTATTGTTGTAAGAGTGAACAAAAATACATACTGGCGAAGAGAATTGGATGCAGATGAATTTAAAGCATTATTAAGGTGGAAACAAGCTGTGACACATGCATTGTGGATATCTTATTCAGCTTTATTAGGAATTATAATTAAAATAGTATTTTTTTAAACGGGAGAGAAAAAAATGGCAAAATTAAAAAACTTATTAGGTGAAGTTTTTGAAGACGTACAAAAAGTTGATAAACACAAAGTAATTGAAGGTGTAAGAAACTATGGTATAGTTGGAAAACAACTTTACAATAATAATAATATAATGGAAACAGCAAAACAACTTGCAGAAGTAGCTGAACAAGCACATCATCATATTTTGGGTGAACAAGATGATTGGTTTGATAAAGTTTCAGTAAGTAAAAATATGAAACAACTTAAAGGTAGTGTTGTAGAATTTACAAAAGCTGCGAAAGAAGCACACACTTTAAATCAAAGATTAACAGGTCTTTATGAAGATATAGGACATGTTCTTAATCGTTATTATGAAATAGATGAAATAGTAGAAGATGCTGGTGATATGGATAACGATGGTAAAGACGAACCTGATGATGAAGAATATAAAGATAATAAAGATAAAGCTATTAAAAAAGCAATGAATAAAGAGATGAGTGAACCACAAGGTGGAAAACGAAGATGGGGTATTGCAAATCATTCAGTTCTTGGTTTAAGTAAAAAAATATAAGAGATTAATATGGATGATTTTGTTCATCATTTAATACATTTTTTAATGTATAGCTTAGTTTTATGGCAGGTAGTATTGGGTGTATATGTAATACTATTATGGGCTAAAAGAAATATAAAATTTCACCAATCTCCCGTAATAAATGTTGGTGAAAATAAAGGGTTTGATTACCCGATTGAAGTTCTAAAAGATAGGTTAGAGGGTAAAAAAGTTGGACCAACTGGACCTGTTGAAGTAGATGTAGATAGAAAAACTATAATCGACACTAAATCAGATGAGGTTAGTGTTAAATTAGATGAGAAGATTAAGGGTAAGGTTAAAACCCAAAAAGATAAATTAAAAAAGTTAAGAGGTTAATATTATGGCAAAAGGCTTAGATTGTGGAACAGCATATTATATAGCAGCCACAGATAAAAGTATTAAAAAACAGAGAAATGTATTCTTAACAGTTGATGGAGATGCAAATCAAGTTAAACGAATGTTAAAAAGACAAAGAATACCATTTGTGGAAAAAACAGGTAATGTTCATATTGTTGGACAACATGCTTTTAATTATGCACAAATATTCTCAACAACAGAATTAAAAAGACCAATGTCAAGTGGATTATTAAATCCAAAAGAAAAAGATGCTTTACCAGTATTAAATGCAATTATTGGTGAATTGTTAGGTAAAGCTAAAGGTAAAGAAACTTGTGTTTATTGTGTACCAGCAAAACCAATAGACCAAACAAGAGAAGTTTCTTATCACGAAGATGTATTAAAACAAATCATTGAAACATATGGATATGATGTTAAGGTTATCGAGGAGAGTGTTGCTCTCGCCTATGAAGGATTGGTAGATAATGATTTAACGGGTATTGCTATCTCTATGGGTGCTGGAATGTGTAATGTATGTGTGATGTATCAAGGAATGAGCTCACTCTCCTTTTCTGTAGCAAGAGGTGGAGATTGGATAGATGAAAATGTAGCAGCAGATTGTGGTGTTACAAAAGCAAAAGTAATTGCTGTTAAAGAAAATTCTAATAATTTGGATTTAACAAAAAGTGCGATAAATGATATTTATAATGAGGGAAGTGATGAGTACAATATCATAAATGCTATCAGAAGTTATTATGGTGCATTAGTCAATTATTTATTGACAAATTTAACACATCAGTTTAATAATGCTGAAAGTGTACCAAACTTCCCAGATTCAGTTCCAGTTGTATTCGGTGGTGGAACATCGTTGGTTAAAGGTTTTATGGAAATAGTAGGTGAACAATTTAATCAAGATGAGTTTCCAATACCTGTAAAAGAATTTATATTAGTAGAAGATGCTCACACAGCAGTCGCTAGAGGTTGTTTGAGTGAAGCTCAATTAATAGAGGAGGATGAGAGTGAAAATAACGAAGAATCAGCTTAAAGAATTAATTAGATATTCAATTTATGAATTAACAGATGCTGAAAAAGCTAAAAAATTGGGTTTAAAATCCAAAGGGTTTGGTAATTGGGTAGATCCAAAAACAGGACAACATTATTCATCAAAAGGTGGAAAACTTCATAAAGTTGATTCTCCTGATCCAAATAAATCTGCAGATATAGAAAAAAATAAAAATATATCTAGAGGTGATAAAGATAAGTTAGGTAAATTAAGTAAAATGATGTCTAAAGAAAAACCATCATCTAAACCAAAAGTCGATGGTGGAGAAGATAATCCATTTTCTGATACAGGTGACGATGTAGGTGGACCAGCTCATCCAAATGTTCCAAAGAAAAAAGATACAATGCAACAACCATTTTATAAAATATCATATACTGATTCCGAAGGTAGAGAAAAAACTGATTCTATGAGAGCAAGTAGTCCTGAAGAAGCAAAAAAAGATTTTGAAAATATGAATAAAGGACGGGGTTTTAAGGTTACAGGTGTACAAGGTGATGAAAAATCAGAGATACCAAGAACACCACAACCAGATGATTTTGATGGTGACATGGAAAAATATCTTGATGCATTAAATCAACATATGAAAGATGTAGAACAATCCATTGAAAAAGATAAAGGATTTGATTCAGAAAAACCAAGTGATGAACCAGATTGGGAACCTGAAGTTGATGATGAAACTGATGAAAAAGATTCAGTAGAAGCAAGAAAAGAGAAAGTTTATCAAGGTAGAAAAGATGCACTTAATACTATAAATAGTGGTGAATTAAATGCAGATAATATGCAAGATACTTTTGAAAAGATAAAAGCTTATGCTGATTGGATGGGGTATGAAGAAATAGAAGAATTTGAAGAAGAACTTGAAGATATGATTGAAGATCAAGATACGGAGTGGTTTATTGATAGAGCTGAAGAATTATTAGATCCAGATAAAAAAGAGAAAGAAATGGGTAAAAATTTAGCTCAAATGGATTATGAAGATGAAGATTCACCTGAAAGTTATTATGAATCTGTTCAAAAAGAAGCTGCAGGTGCAGTTGCTAGAGGAGTTGCTAGAGGAGTAGGTAAAGCTGCATATAAAGGTGCTGCTGTAGCTGCATTAGCTGCTAAAAAAATTGAAAAGAAAATGAAAGATAAAAAGAAAGAAAAAAATAACGAATCAAAAGTTAAGAGAACAACTGTAAAAGAAATTAAAAAATGGATGAAATCTCTTGAAGAAAATAGATATAAGAAAACCTATAATTCTGATTGTCGTAGAGTAGCTTGGTTTGTTAATAATAATTTATCAGAAGATTATGAATCAATGCCAAAATCAATGGCAAAGAAATGGACAAAAGCTGCATATGGTAGAGAAAGATTTCTAGCAAAAGAATTCATTAAACATATGGAAGTAAAACAAATGAATGAAGTTAAATTAGAAGAAGAATTTAGAATACTTATTAGAGAATTTATAAAAAAAAAATTGGTTGAAGCTTATAGGTCTCAATCAATATTTTTTAATAAAAAAGATAAATCAAAATTAGAAAAACTTTTAAAAAAACATAAAGGAAAATTTCCATTCAATCCATCAGGTGAATCAGTTGTAAATTGGTCATTAAGTGATAGAGGTAGTAAAGGAATTGAATGGGGTGGTATTCCAAAATCAAATTATAATAAAGCAATAGAATTTTTTATGAAACACAAACTAAATCCAAGAGGTTAAATTGAAATACAAAAAGAAGTTCCACAAAAGAAAACCGAGAGAAAGACAAATGATGGGTTTATCGGTACCTGTCTATAATAATAATGTCGAATTAGCATTAAAGAAATTAAAAAAGAAAGTTAAAGATAGTAATCTATTTTTAGAATTGAAGAGGAAAACTTACTTTGAAAAACCTTCAAAGGTTAAAAGGGAAAAAAAGAATTTAGCTATCTTAAGACAAAGATATCAATCAGAAAAAGATAAAAAAAGTTAATTTTTTTATTTTATTTATATATTTATATACGAACAAACCTTAATACACCGTCACAATCTATACGGTGTCTAAATATAACTTAACAATTATTAAGTTTCCTAATAAACTTATTCCAAAATACATAAAATTATGGAGAAAATCAAATGAGTGATTTATTAAAAGAAGCTATCGCTGACGCAAAAGCAGTCAGAGAAACAGCTTTACAAAATGCAAAAATGGCTCTTGAAGAAGCTTTCACTCCTCAACTAAAAAACATGTTATCAGCTAAACTGAAGGAAGATGAGTATGGTGATGAAGAAGATGTTGTAGCAGAACCTGAAGATGATGAAGAAGTTGAAGAATCAACTGAAGAATCAACTGAAGATCCTGTATCTGAACAAGAAGGTGATGATGAAGAAGTTGAAGCTGATGATGAAGAAGAAGTTGAAGAAGCAGTTGATGAAGATGGTGATACACTTGATTTAGAAGCTGTAATCAGAGAACTTGAATCTGAATTATCTGAAGGTGAAGAAGAAGAGGATGACGAAGAAGAAGCTGTTGAAGAAGCAGAAGAATCAACTGAAGAACCTGTTTCAGAAGTTGAAGAACCTGTTGAAGAAGCAGAAGAGTCAAATGAAGAATCTGTTGAAGAAGAAATTGACATTGATGAAAATGCTATTGAAGAAGATGAAGAAATTGATAATTCTAATGAAATATCAGCTTTAACATCTGAATTAAAAGAGTATAAAGAAGCAGTTTCTTTCTTAAAAGATAAACTTCATGAAGTTAATATTTTAAATGCTAAATTATTATTCACAAATAAATTGTTCAAAGAGTTTGTACTTGATAACAATCAAAAATTAAAAGTGGTCGAAACTTTTGATAGAGCACAAACTACAAGAGAGATTAAACTTGTTTATTCTACACTTGCAGAACAATTTGGTGATAATAACACAATTAACAGAAAATCAATTAATGAATCAGCTAGTGCTAAATCCGGTTCAACTAAACCTTCTAAAGAATCTACGAAAGTGATTACTGAAGAAAATCAAGTTGCAAACAGATTTAAGAAATTAGCTGGTATTATAAATGGATAATTTTTTAAGGAGAAAATAATCATGAGTGATTATGTAAAAGATGCGTTATTAGACGCAAGTCCTATGAAAAAACAGAAAGAAGAAGCAGCAAAACTCGTTGGAAAATGGGAAAAAACTGGCCTTCTTGAAGGTTTGAATGAGGACTTTCAAAAAAGTGGAATGGCTACATTGCTTGAAAACCAAGCAAAACAGCTAATCCAAGAAAATTCAAAAACAAATCCAACAGGCAGTTCTGATGAAGAATGGTCTGGGGTTGCTCTTCCATTGGTACGAAGAGTATTTAGTAATATAGTTGCACAAGAATTAGTTTCTGTACAACCAATGAACTTACCTTCTGGTCTTGTATTCTATCTTGATTACAAATATGGTACATCAAGAGCGGGTGCAACATCAGGTGATTCAGTATTTGGTAAAACAGGTCCTAATTCACCAGATGGTGCAACAGCACCTTATCCAGATGGTGGTTTCTATGGTGCAGGTAAAGCCGGATATACAGTAAGTGGTTCATCTGCAACTGTAGAATTTGGTCCTACTACTCCAGCAGCTGCTACATTAGCTCAGCTAAACTTTGATAATGATGTATCATCAAGTAAGGCTGGAACTTTATTCTATGTAACAGGTTCACTTGGTGCAACTGATCATGATGCATTGTCAGTTAGATCTTGGGGATATACACATAGTACTGCTGCTTCAACAGTATTACCACAGTTTGCAACTGTAGATTCAGCTGGTGCTATGACATTAGTTGTTTCATCTTCAGCTGCAGCAGATGCTGATGGTAATATAACTGTATTCTATCAAAAATCTCCAACAGCAACAACAAGAGGTGATTTTGAGGATAAACAAGGTAATGCTACAGTAGATTATCTAAACATTCCTGAAATTGACTTACAACTTAATAGTTCAGCTATTGTAGCTAAAACTCGTAAGTTGAAAGCTATTTGGACACCTGAGCTAGCTCAAGATTTAAACGCTTACCATAGTGTAGACGCTGAAGCTGAGTTAACTTCTATGTTGTCTGAATATATCTCAATGGAAATCGATTTAGAAATCCTTGATATGTTGATACAAGATGCAACTACAACTGATTATTGGTCAGCTCAAGTTGGTAAAGTATATGATTCAGGTGCTTCTGCATTTACAACAAATACAGCGGCTAACAGTGGTGCTGAATTGGCTTATACCAGATTTGATTGGTATCAAACATTAGTAGAAAAAATACAAAAAGTATCAAATACAATTCATCAGTTAACACTACGAGGTGGTGCTAACTTTGTTGTAGTTGGTCCTAAAGTAGCTACTATCCTTGAATCAATTCCAGGATATGCAGCTTCTACCGATGGTGATCAAGACAAATTCGCTATGGGCGTAACAAAAATCGGTGCTGTATCAGGTAGATTCACAGTATACAAAAATCCATATATTACTGAAAATGTAGTATTAATAGGATTTAGAGGTAATAATTTCCTTGAAACAGGTGCGGTTTACGCTCCATATGTTCCACTAATTATGACTCCTCTAGTTTATGATCCATCTGACTTTACACCAAGAAAAGGTGTGATGACCAGATATGCTAAGAAAATGGTTAGACCAGAGTTTTATGGTAAGATCTATTGTTCTGACTTGAACTTAATCTAAGCATAGTTTCTAGTATACTATAGGTAAATAATCTATAAAAAAAGAAGAGCCATTCAAAAATGAATGGCTCTTTTTTGTTTGGACCTTATATTTATATATGACGATAACTATGCATTTAATGGAGTAATTTTATGGCAGATAAATTTCAATATGTTTATACAGATCCAAGTGATGTTAATCAAATTACAGGTTCTACACCATATGGGTTGTATGACGCAGATTCCACATTTGTAGCTGAAAGTTTACAGATATGTAAGTTTGTATCTCGTAGGCTTGGACATCCAGTTATGCAATTAGAATTTAATAGTGGTTCTATATATTCTATGTATGAAGAAGCAGTATCAGAATATTCACAACAAATAAATCATTATAATATGAAAAATTGGTTATGGGACCAATATGGTAATGATTCAACAATTTCTGGATCAATGAGTACAGGTTCACTTCAGCCAATAACTCCAAATATGGGAACTACTGTTTATTTATCAGATGCATATGGTACAGCTGTTGGTGTAGGAGGTGATGCCACATTATATTCAGGTTCAATCACTTTAACTGGTTCTAAACAAACATATAATATAACAAGAGAAGCTACATTTGAATCTATTCCAAATGAAAGTGCTGGTGATAAATTAGAAATACAAAGAGTATTTAATTATGGACCATCTGCTATAACAAGATTTTATGATCCATTTGCTGGATCTTTTGAACAAAGAAGTATGTTAGATAATTTAGGTATGGGTAATGTATCACCTGCTGTGTCTTTCGTATTAAGACCTATATCACATGATATTACAAGAGCACAAGCAATTGAAACAAATGATAAGATTAGAAAATCTGCATATTCATTTGAATTAATTGATAATAAAATAAGGATATTCCCAAGACCAAAAGCAGACGATGCTGGTGATAAGATTTGGTTTCATTATTATAAAAGAGATGATCAATTACAACTAAAAAGGAATTATACTACTGGTAAAGTATCAGATCCAAGTAATGCACCATATAAAAATTTAACTTATGGTGAAATAAATGCTCCAGGTAGACAATGGATAAGAAAGTATACATTAGCATTATCAAAAGAATTACTTGGTATTATTAGAAGTAAATATGCTTCAATGCCACTTCCAAATGGTGAAGTTTCATTAGATGGTGAAGCGTTAAAGGCTGAAGGTAGAGAAGAGAAAACTACATTATTAGATGAGTTAAAAGAATTTTTAGATTCTGTATCTTTAACTAGTAGAACTAGAGAAGAACAAGAAAGAGCTGAAGCTAATCAACAAGTATTAAACAAAGCCCCATTGGGTATTTATATAGGATAGTATTATGTCAGTGCAACCAATACATATTAAAAAAATTACAAAGTATGATACAAAGAATCCAAACTTTAAAAATACACCTAAACCTGAAAAAGTAGTTGATGGTAATGTAAGAGAAGAAGAAGATATGTATGGTGAGAGAAAACATACTTATCAACCTGATAATGGTAATCTACAGATGAATGAAATGATGACTGGTATTATGAATAAACTTGATGGATTAACAGTTAATCCAGATATAGTTCAAAAGAGTAGAGCTGTTGAAGTAGATATAAAAAGAGAAATAGCTATTGGTAAACTTGATACAAATGCAGTTAAATCAGAAGAATATGTAGGTAAAGTTAAAACTAAAAAAGATAAATTAAAAGCTTTAAGAAGAAGAAGATAATGGCTATTCGTATTGGAGATAGTGTAGTTGATATAAATCCAACTTGAGCGAGATATCAAGAAACAGGTACAGTTGTATCTGTTAAAAATAATAGAATTAAATGGAAAAGTAATGTGGATGGACATATTATATTAGATGAAATGAAAGATTTGAGAAAAATAACTCATAGGGGAGTATCTACTGATAGAGGTAAAAAGAGAAAAGGATTAAGAATTAATAAAACTGTTAAAGAAAAAATAAACGGATATAAATCCGAGAAGATGGGTAGATAATATATGGGAGCTACTGCTTCATGTGCCATAATGATAGATGGCAAACAAGAATATACTAGAGTTTTTCGTAAGTATTTTTCAGAAGGAATATGTGAGTATACCGCGGTTGATACTCATCAAAGTATTATCGTAGATCAAGTATATTTTGAACAATGGTATATGTCAGAACATAGTTGTGAAGTAGAGTGGTGTGGTTGTAAATTAGGAACTTTTACATGCAATGGACAAGGATCAACTACACCTGAATATGATGATGATACATCATCACCGAGTGGAGTATTAGGTGATGTTAATGGAGATGGTGTAGTTAACCTTTCTGATATGTTAATAATAATAAATAATTATTATTATATAATGGATAATCCAGATACTGCACCTTATGGTCAATTGACAACTGAACAATTTAATGCAGCAGATTTAGATGGTGATGGAGAAATAACAGCTGAAGATTTAGGTGGTTTATTATATTTGGTACTTAATGGTGAACCATTTATAGAAGAAGAATTACCAAATTGGGGTTGTTTAGTAGAATCAGCTTGTAATTACAATCCAGAAGCTTATTTAGATTGTTATCAAAATGATCCACCTGGAAATGCAGTTGGTGAAATGAGTTGTTGTGAATTTATGGATGAATGTGGTGAATGTTGTAATCCTTTTACAAGTGATACTGCAGTATCATGTCCTGATGGAGTTGTAGCATGTAATGAATGGTGTTGTGGATCTAGTAGGAATAAATCAAATGGACTTAGAGAAAATTTGAATAGAATTAGAAGAGATTTGGATAAGATAGCTAAAGATTCTAATAGTAATACACTTAAAAAAATTGTAAAAAGAATTAAATATTTAGGAGATGATGATATGGGAGTAAGAAATGGAAATGGTCGTAATGGTAGAGGAATCGGAAAGTTAAAACAAACATTTGGTGATAATTGTTTAGATTGTACTTTATCGTTAGCTGGTTATAATAATTGTGGTGGTATGTTTGGAGCATGTCCTGCAGGTTATCAATGTATGGATACAGGAAACCCATATCAAGAAAGTAATTTTCAAAGTACTCATGAATGTTGTAGAGAAATTCCGTGTAATCAACCTGTAAGAGGACAAGGTGGTGCAGGTCCAAAACCACCTGTTGGACCAGGTACTGGAATAGGAGGAGGACCAAGGCCTTTACCAAAAAGAAAAAGAAAAAGACCTGGAAGTTTTAATCCAAGACCAGGAATTCCTCGTCCTCCAGGCCCAGGTTTACCACCACCAAACACACCTCCAGTTAGAGGTGGTCAAGGTGGTAAAGGAAAACCATTATTAAATTCAATCCAACAAAACGATGGGTATGGTGGTGGTGACACTAGAGGTACAGGAACTGCATGTAGTGGCTGGTGTAAATATAAATGGAATGCAGAAGGTGATATCGATGGTTCATGGAGCTCCTTAACTCACGTTCCTTGTAGCCAGTTCAATGACAATCCCAATTATGGCTATTGTCAATGCCCTGAAGATTATTATACGAATGATAGATGGTATTATTTAGATTTAGACACTTGCGGATATGGTAGTGAGGGATATCATGAACAGCATGCACCTGGACATATAGCTTGTCCTCCTGGAGAAATATGGAATGACTATTGGAACGTTTGTGTTCCTGCATTTCAAGATTTTGCTACATCAGAAGGTAGGCAATTTTGTGACGCAAGTCGTCCAAAATGCTTTGATTTTAATTGGACTGAGGGAGAAGGAGGATGGTACTCCAACTGGTATGGCCATTATGAATTTCCCGGTGGCTGTTGTACTCAACATTCAGATTGTTATGGACCTGATGGACCAGGTACTGGACTCTGTCGGCTCCACGACCCAAACCCCGATTATAGCTCTTTTTGGCCTGGGAATTGTGAAAGTGATACATATACGCTGCCAGATGGAACAACTGGAGTAGGAACTTGTGGGTGTTGTCGAAATCTAAACGAAGAATGTTTTGTAGCTGGTACAAAGATAACAATGGAAAATGGACCTGATGTAAATATTGAAGATGTTAAGATTGGAGATGAAGTTCTTTCTTATAATGTTAAATCTAAACAATTAGAAACTAAAGTAGTTACTGATTTAATTACCCAAACTCATGATTTAAAAGATGGTGACTTAACAGTTAAAGTTACATTTGACAATGGTGTTACTACTCATAATACAATTGCCAATCCATTCTTGTCAAGAGATAAGGGATTTGTAGCAGTTGATGAAGAAAGATGTAATAGAATTCATCCATGGGTAATTGAAACAAATGGTGGGAAGAAGGTTGAAAACTTAAGCGTCAATGATATTGTATATACATATAATGAAGATGGTGAACTTGAAGAAGTTAAAGTAACTGATATAGAATATATAATGGAAGAAGGTATAAGAACTTATGATATAACAGTTGAAGATAATCATACATTCTTTGCTAATGGTATTTTAACTCATAATTCCTTTGGAAGAGGTGGAAAAAGACCAAAAGCTAGAAGAGCAGCAAAATCTTTAAGAGGAAGAAGAAAAAAACTTGGAATAAATACTGGTGGTGGAGGTGGACATTCTGTGATGACATGGGGATTAGATTGTACAGGTGATGGTAACATTGATCCTGGTCTCGGAGGAATTTCAGATTCAGATGCACCAGATGATTGGGTAGATGGTGGAACACAATCTTATGGTGATACAACTTGTACAACAATATATTATTAAATTGGAGAAAGTTAAATGTCTAAATTGAATTCTCAAATAAATTTTGGAGGTAAATCTAAACGTAGATTCAGAGCTAAAAAAACAAGGAATAGATACCTTTCTGGAAAAGTTAGAACATATAAATTAACAGGGTCTATTCAAACAAAGGCACAGAGAATTGTTAATATAGCAAGAAGTTCTGGAGAAAATGTAGATTATAATTCCATTTTAAATAAAATTAAAAAATATCAATATGATTCTCAACATCAACTATTTGATTGGGTAACTGACGATTGTAATGGTTGTGGTAATGGAAAAAAAGGTGGATGTTTATGGGATGGACCTATAGCATCAGGATGTATGAATGGAATAATAGATATATCAGTATCATTTAAATAGGGGAAAGAATTATGAGACAAAATAGAAAAACATTAAGAACAGAGTATCCAGGAAATGTAGGAAGATCAAATTGTTGTGGTGGAACTTACTCTTATTATAATTTAGATGGATCTCCAGTTCATAACTGTGGCCAATGGTATACAAATATACCATGTAGTGCGGTTACTAGTGAGTTCGCCTGTAATCTGAATGAGATGTATCAAACTTATTGGACATATTGTAGTTACAATGCTCCTGTTGTTATGGATTTTACTGATTGTCATGGATGTGGTGCTCCTGGAACAGGTGGAAATCAACCTATGACAGAAGAAGGTATGTGGGGAAGTTTTGAAGAAAATCCTAATTATGATAATGTAAGCTTTTGTGATGGAGGATGTGTTACTATAACTGGCCAAACAGAACCATGTTGTCCAGAAGGTATGGATTCAGTATGTGGTTGTGATTGTTATCCCCCTGGTAATATTGTACAAAATAATTGTTTTATGACAGGTGGTGGAAATGATGATGGAGGTGGTTCTTCTGATGATTCTTGTACTGGATCATGTGTTGGTATTACTGGTCAATCATTTGATTGTTGTCCAGGAGGATGTGGTTGTGATTGTTATCCCCCTGGTAATATTGTACACGATACTTGTAACACTAGAAGAGGTGGTGGTAAAAAAAGTCCACCAAGAAGAAAACGTCCACCAAGAAGACCTAAAAATTGGAGATAAATGAATGAAAAAAAGAAGAAAAAAATTATTAAATTCACAAATAAACAATGGTACTGGTGGAGGTACAAGCAGACATCCAGGTACAGGTTGTCTTGGTACTTGTACATATAATCAGATGCACAATTGGGGAATTGGACATACAACTTTTACACTTAATTGTTATAGGCCACATAATGCAAGTCATTGTCAATGTCCTAATGTATGGGGTAGTCTTATTGAAGATAATTGTGGGGAATTTGTTAATCCAAATGATCCAGATCCAGAAACAGATTGGGGATCAGTAAATCCATATACACCTCCACAAATCCCAGATCCACCACATATAAATTGTCCACCAGGACAAATGTGGGATGGTACTAGCTGTGTATCAGCATTCAATCAAGGTAATACAACATCGGGTTGTCAAGCTTTACCTTCACAATTTGCTTGTCAAGCTTCAAATTTAAATTGTGAGTGGTGTTCCACATCAATGGGTTGGCCTGAACCAAGTTCTGGATATTGCACAACTGCAGGTAATTGTGGTGGAACAGGTGGTGGAATTAATATGACTAGTTGTTATTGTGTCAATCCAGATGTATCTTCACAAGTAAGTTGTACTTGTAGTAATGGTCAAACATATAATATTCATATGCCTTATACTTGTGATGGTGGATATACAGATCCATCACAACCTTGTGCTACACATTGTCAGGCACATTGTCAAAGTTTAGGTGGAAGAAGAAGAACAGGTAGAGCAACATCACCACCACATAAGAAATGTCCACCAGGACAAGTGTGGTCTAATGGCCAATGTGTAAATGCTTTGGTGGGAACAAGCCGTCAATACTGTGAGGATATGGGTTTACCATGTGCATCTGGTGGATTTGGTTATACTGGTGAAGAAGGAGATAATTATTATTATCATGCCTATAACCTCTGTTGTAATCAGGATTCAGATTGTCCAGGACCTCTCCATGAAGAAGCTTGGGCTAATTATGAACCGGGAGATAACGCTGTTTACTGGAATTATTGTAGACTGACACCCTATTATTATGGTGAAAATAATTATCCTGGTTTAGGATTTCAAGGTTGTTGTGCCAAAAAAAGATGGGTAGATCCTGAAACTAGAAGAGGGTCAGCTAGAAAGTTGAGAACAAGAAGATATAGATAAAAAAATAAGAGGTTATTATGAATGATAGAAAAAAAGAAAGTTTGGTATTATTTTCAGGAGGAATAGATTCTACAGCAGCATTGTTGTGGATGTTAGATAATACAGATGATAATATTGAAGTTCATCATATTATATTAAAAGATAGATCAAATAGGTGGGAGTTGGAATTGGAAGCTTGTGATAAAATTTTTAAGTGGATGACAAAAAACAAAAGATCATTTGAATATACAGAATCTATTATAGATTTGGGGATTGAAGGTGGAGTTTTGGATATGTATATTTATATGTGGTTGGCTGGTTTAAAATCTCAAGAAAAACGAGGTATGCTTGACAGAATAGTTACTGGTAGATTAAAACCATTTAATAATAAAATTTCACAAAGAAGAAAAAATAGAACAGAACGAGTAGAAAAAATGTTAGAAATTTTAGTATCACATTCATTTGATGAGGAAGAAAAAGTACCAAGACCTATGGAATCTCCCAATCAAACAATACAACCTGAAGCTTTTAAACCACTTTTGGAAATGACAAAGAAGGAAGTGATAGATAGTTTACCTGAAGAATTACTTAAAATGTGTTATTATTGTAGAGTACCTACATTAATTACAGAAGATGATAAAAGATATCAGTTAAGATTTCTAGAACAAGATGATTTTTCTATTCATGATGAATACATAGATGGAAAGAAAGTTAAAGAGATAGTTAATTGTGATGAATGTCATTCGTGTTGGGCTGTTAGAAGATCTTTAGGACTTATGGATGAAGAAGAAATAAAAATGAAAAAATATAGAATGATGGATTAGGAGAATAAAATGGCAAATAGACCATTTTTTGTACCACAAAAAGAAATTAATTTAATTGACTCTATGAATGAGGAGTTGATTGATAATATTATAGGTCAAACTGTAGATATTTATAAAATTACATTGGATAATACTGATGATAATATTTATGGAGAATCAACTACAAAATATTATGATCAAGGGTTTAGAGTTAATTGTTTAATATTATTTAATGAACCAGAAGTAGATTTAACAGAATTTGGTACAGATGTGAATGCAACAATTGAAATGTATTTTCATAGAACAACTTTAAAAGAAGCAGATTTTTATCCAGAAGTTGGTGATATAGTAGATTGGAATAATTTTTATTGGGAAATGGATGGAGTAACAGAACCACAACTAATAGCAGGACATCAAAATTTTAAACATCAAATTAGAGTTTCAGCACATAGAGTTAGAAATTCTAGTTTACAAATAGAACAAAGAACTTTATAAATGGAGAATATATATGTCAGAGAGAAAAATTAGAAAAATTGGAGTTACAAATTTTCCATCAAGTAGAAGAGTACGAGGTAGAAAAGCTAACGTAGTTAGAAATCCTAATTATAAAGCTGGACCAAATGGACAAAATCCTAGAGGTTATCATCCAGAATGTCCTGGATATAGAGCTTGTGTGAATTCAGGTGGAACTATGGGATCAGATTGTCAATGTACTTATTATGCTAAAACATCTATAAGAGGTGGTAGTGGGAGAGGAGTAATGAAACCTAGACAGGTACGCGGTGGAGTTTCTTTATCTGCAAAAAATAGAGTAAACAGAAAAATACAACAATTAATAAATAGGGGAATTGGAAGACCACCAGCAATAGGACATACAGGAAGTAATATGGTAATGGACTGGTTAATTGATTGTGGTAGTGCTGGTAGTACATCTGTTAGTTGTTCTGAAGGTGATAATGCAGGATTTACAGAAGGTGGAACAGTAACATATGGTTCTGTTAGTTGTACAACAACGAGTGATTGTCACGAACATATAGCTTAAGGAAAAAATAATGGCAGTTAAACCGATAACAAATAAACAAGCAGTTAGAAATGAAAATATCAATAGAGCTAAACAAGTTTCTACAAGAAATTTAGAGGCAAGTGCTGGTAATTCAAAAAGAACTGTTCTTCCAGGAAAAAATTTAAATAAAAATTATGCTATAACATTAAAAGATGTAGATACAGCTATTATTTCTCATGTTAAAGATGTTATAAGACCAGTAATCAAAGAGGCAAATGAATCATATAAAGTTCCTGTTATGTATGGTAATGAAGAAAGATGGAAATCTGCTAGAAAGAGAGGAGTTTTAACAGATAAAAATGGAGTTTTACAATTACCATTAATTATGTTGAAAAGAGTTAGTGTTGATAGAAATGATATAATGGGTGGTATGGAACATGATGTTCAAAGAGAACATTCTGATGTAGTCAGAAGTTCTAAATGGTCAAAGAAAAATCAATATGATAGATTTACAGTACAAACAGGTAAAAAACCTGTTATAGAAAATCTTGTTACTACAGTTCCAAACTTTGTAAATATATCTTATGAATTTATTTTATGGACAAATTTTATTTCTCAAATGAATCCTTTAGTGGAAGAATTTATAGAACATAATAATACTTACTGGGGAGATTCAGATGAACATAAATTTTTATGTAAATTAGAATCAATATCAGATGCATCAGAAATGACACAGAATACAGAAAGATTTATAAAATCTAATTTTACTTTATTAACAAAAGCTTATTTATTACCTGAATATACGAATTCAGTTATTACAAATAAAATATCAAATTTGAAAAAAACGGCAACTCCTGGAAAAGTTATTTTTGGTTATGAAGGTGATGCATCAGATTTTCAAGTTAAAAAATAATTTTATATATATTTATATATAAATAACATGGAGGTTATAATGTCAGAAGATTCAAATACAAAATTACAAAAAACAGAAGTAGATAAAATAAAAGAAATACAAACAAAATATCTACAGATTCAACAAGGTATTGGGCAAATTCGTGTTTCTTTGATAAAATTAAATCAACAAAAAGAAATTTTATTAAAAGCTGAAGATGAAATGAGTTCACAATTTATTGAAACTCAAAATCAAGAAAAGGAATTTGTTCAAACTTTACAAGAGAAGTATGGTGAAGGAACTTTAGATATAGAAAAAGGGTTATTTATTCCTAATTCTTAAAAAATAGTTGTGCGTTTCATCTTTTAAGTAACTATTTATATATGAATTTATGCGTAAAAATTCAAAATATAATATTATAATTTACCCCAGAAAAAGTTAATTTAGGAGAAATAGGATGGCAGAAAAAATCATATCACCTGGTGTATTTACAAGTGAAATAGATCAGAGTTTTCTTCCCGCCGCTATCGGCGAAATAGGAGCTGTTGTAATTGGTCCAACTGTAAAAGGTCCAGCTTTAGTTCCCACAGTTGTAAGTTCATTTAGTGAATTTCAGGAAAAATTTGGTACTACATTTAAAAGTGGAAGTGCTTATTACACATATTTAACATCAACTACTGCACAGAATTATTTGAAAAATTCTGGTAGATTAACAGTTGTTAGAACATTAGCTGGAGATTATTCAAATGCTTCGGCTTCAATACAAACAGATAATAGTATTCCAGATACGGGTGCATCAGGATCCATAACATTTTCAATGGTTCCTACTGGATCTATGACTGGTACAGCAGATGAACTTTCAATTGGTAGTGTTGATTTTACATTTGTATCTAGTTCAACTGGTTTAACAAATACAGCAGAACAAATATTTGTAGATTTCGGAAGTACAGGATTAACAGAAGATTTAAATGTAGATGAAACAGGAGCAAATTTAGTACTGGCTATTAATAATAATGGTTCTACACATGGATTAGCAGTATCAGCTAGTTATAGTACCTCTACAAATGAATTAAGAGTATCAGCTTCTAATTCTGGTAGTTCATACAATTATAACATTCAAGTTGCATCTCATAGTACAGCTCATTCATATGCTACTCATACAGATATGCAAGGTGGTACTAATTCTAGTACTAATGAAACTACATTTAAACTTCATACTCTAGCACATGGTACTACTATGAATAATCTTGGATCAAGTCCATATGTAGGAACTAATAACATTTTATCAGAAGGTACAAAAGATAATATAAGATGGGAAGTTTCTGAAGTTAATAATAACAAAGGTACATTTACTCTTTTAATTAGAAAAGGTGATGATACTTCAAAAAGAAAACAAACAATAGAAACTTGGAATAATGTTTCTTTAGATCCAAACGCTAAAAATTATGTAGCTAAGGTAATTGGAGATGTAGATCAACAATTTAAATCTAATGATGGATATTATATCAAGAATGTTGGTGATTTTCCAAACAAATCTAAATATGTAAGAATTGAAGTTCTTAAGCAAACAATTGATTATTTAGATGAAAATGGTAATGTAAGAGAACCAGCAGCTTCAGCATCTCTACCAGCAGTTGGTAGTGGTTCATATGGTGGGGCATTTGGTGGTGGATCTAATGGTGATGAAGCAACTCATCCACATGATTTTTATGAAAATATAACAGGTGCAACTGATACTCAAGGATTAAATCTTGGTACAGGTCAAACAGGAACAGATGCTTATCTAAATGCATTAAATTTGATATCAAATAAAGATGAATATGATGTAAATCTAGTTCTAGTACCTGGTGTAATGCAGGGTGTAGGAGGAGGACATAGTCAAATCATTAATAAAGCTATTGATATATGTGAAGATAGAGGTGATGCATTTACAGTTGTTGATCCAGTTGCATATAATCAAACTATATCATCCGCTACATCAAATGCAAATGAATATGATTCAAACTACGCAGCTATGTATTGGCCTTGGGTACAAGTTCCAGAAAATGAGTTAGGTAAGAATGTTTGGGTGCCACCTTCAGTAGTGATACCTGGTATATACGCATTCAATGATAAAGTAGCTCATCCATGGTTTGCACCAGCAGGTCTTAATAGAGGCGGAATTGATACGGCTGTACAAGCTGAAAGAAAATTAACTCAAGGAAATAGAGATACATTGTATGATGCTAATGTTAACCCAATCGCAACATTCCCTGGACAAGGGGTATGTGTATGGGGTCAAAAAACATTACAGAAAAAATCATCAGCTCTTGACAGAGTTAATGTAAGAAGATTATTGATAGCAGTGAAGAAATTTATAGCTTCATCTTCAAGATTCTTGGTGTTTGAACAAAATAATCCTCAAACAAGAAAGAAATTCTTGAATATCGTTAATCCTTATTTAGAACAAGTACAGGCAAATAGTGGATTGTCAGCTTTTAAAGTTGTAATGGATGAAACAAATAACACACCAGATGTTGTAGATAGGAATATCCTTTATGGACAATTATTCTTACAACCTACAAGAACTGCTGAGTTTGTTGTATTAGATTTCACAGTACAACCTACAGGGGCTACATTCCCAGAATAATAGTTTAATAAAGAGCCAATATATTTAATAATATTGGCTCTTTTTTACCATTTAATTATATTTATATGTGAAGACATAAAATTTTAATTAGAAAGATTTTAGGAGAAAAGAAATGGCAGAACTTATAAGTCCAAATGACATAATGTTCACTCAATTTGAACCAAAGGTTAAGAATAGATTTATAATGAATATAGATGGAATTCCTAGTTACATTATAAAAGCTATGAATAGACCTCAAATTCAATTTGATGAAGTTACTATGGAACATATGAATGTTACAAGATATTTAAAAGGTAAAGGAAAATGGCAACCAATTGAGGTAACCCTTTATGATCCAATTGTTCCATCAGGAGCACAATCAGTTATGGAGTGGGTAAGATTATCACACGAATCAGTAACAGGTAGAGATGGATATTCAGATTTTTATAAAAAAGATGTAACATTTAATATTTTAGGTCCAGTTGGTGATATGGTAGAAGAATGGACATTAAAAGGTTGTTTTATTGAAAATGCTAATTTTGGTGATTTTGACTGGGGAACTAGTGATCCTGCTGAAATTACATTAACATTGAAATACGATTACGCTATCCTTCAATTCTAATTAATAAGTTATTATAATATTATTAAAGCCCTCAATAATTTATTGGGGGTTTTTTATTTTTATATATATTTATATATGAGGTTATATGAAAACATTCAACGAAATAATAGAACAAGTTTTAGAACACGAAGGTGGTTATGTTAATGATCCCAATGATTTAGGTGGTGAAACCAAATATGGGATCACCAAACGATTTTATCCAGAATTAAACATTAAAGAACTCACAGAGGAAAAAGCTAAACAAATCTATAAAGACGATTATTGGGATAAAAATCGTGTCGAATCCTTACCACAGAATTTATGGCATATATTTTTTGATATGTGTGTAAATATGGGTAGAAGAACTGCTGTAAAAATACTACAGAGAGCTGCTAATAGTAAGGGTAGAGGAATAGATGTAGATGGTGGAATGGGACCAGCTACTTTAAAGGCATTAAAAGGTATAGAAACTGAAAGAGTAAGAGCTTATCGTGTTAAATATTATTCAGATTTAGTAACAAAGAAACCAGAACAAGAAAAATTTTATTACGGTTGGTATAGAAGAGCAACCGAAGTATAGGAGAGAAAAAATGGCAAATAGTAATGAACTATATAATACAATTAACGATTTATTTGAAGACTTTCAAGAAAATCATAGAAAATTTGAAGAAAAAGGTGTAAAAGCCGCTGGTGGTAGAGCTAGAAAATCTTTAGGTGAGATTAAAAAATTAGTTACATCATACAGACAAGCATCTGTTTCTGAATCAAAATAATCGGAGGTTATAATGGCAGAACAAAAAAAAGAAAATAAATTTCCAAGTGAAGTGATAGATTTACCAAGTGGTGGTAAAGTATATCCAAAAGGTTCACCACTTGCAAGTGGTAAACTTGAAATTAAATATATGACTGCAAGAGAAGAAGATATTCTTACATCACAGAATCTTATTAAAAAAGGTGTAGTATTAGATAAATTATTAGAATCTTTAATTATCAGTAAAGGTGTTAAATGTGAAGATTTAATATTAGGTGATAAGAATGCAGTTATGGTTGCAGCTAGAATACTAGCCTATGGTTCAGAGTATGTTGCTGAAGTTATGCATCCAGAAACAATGGAAGTTTATAAACACGAGTTTGATTTATCATCATGTAATTTCAAAGATTTAGTTTCTGATATTGATTATTCTAATAATGAATTTGAATTTGAATTACCAGTAACAAAAGTAAAAGTAACTTATAAATTATTAACTGGTAAAGAAGAAAAAATTATAAATACAGAATTAGAATCAAGAAAGAAAATAGGTCAATCAGCTGAAGTAACAACACGAATTAAACACGCCTTACTATCTGTGGACGGTGAAACAGAAAGGGTGACAATTAACAGTTTCGTTGATAATATGTTATCAAAAGATTCTTTGTCATTAAGACAAGAAATGGCAAGAATTGCACCAGATATAGATTTATCACAAGAAATAGATATGGGAGGAGAATCCGTCAAGGTAGATATACCAATGACGGTTAACTTTTTTTGGCCACAAACCACAACATAAACCTGAAATACATAGTGAAATATTCAGTTTAGTTTATGCTGGTGGAGGTGGATTTACACATACTGATGTGTATAATATGCCCGTGTATTTAAGAAGATTTTATCTTAAAAAATTGATAGATACTAAAAAAGAAGAAGAATCCGAAATAAAAAAATCCCAATCTAAAAAGCCTGGTTTATCAAAACCTAATATAGGCAGATAACATTGAAATAAATTGGATAATCTTATATTTATATATGAGTAGCTACGGGGAGATCTAATGAAAAACTCATATATGGATAAAAAGAATATATTATCAGAGGGATTTTTTGATACATTACGAAAATACCTCGTTAAATATCCTGCCATAAAAAAGAATAAAAAATTTAAATCTAACATAAAATCTTTAAATAATCAATTAAAACGAGTTGAAGATTTGATGAATAAAGAACGTCAAAAAATGAGCCCCAAAACGAAAAAAGTTAAACTTTCAAAATTTAAATTATCGGATTTAATAAAATAAAATGGCAAATAAATTAAATAAAGAATTACAAGAACAGATAAGACTTCGTAAAGAGATATTGAAATTATCTTATCAAGAACAAGAACAGTTTGATAATTCTGCCAGTACACTTCAATCGAGAACAGATATTTTACAAAAAATAGCTGCAGTAGATGAGAAAAATTTGAGTAGATCAGAAAAACAAAATAAATTATCAGATATACAATCTCAATTAGAAGAAAAAATAACTTATTATAAAGAGATAGGACATACAGTACAAGCAGATTCTTTTCAGTTGGAAAAAGATCTTTTGAAAATGAAACAAGATAAATTGGAAGCTGAAGAAAATGTAAATAAAACATTAAAAGAGGCTGGTGATAGTTTATTGGGAGGTTTAATTACAAAAGGTGAACAATTAGCAGAAACGATGAAAAAACCAGGTGGTATCTTAGTAGTAGGTTTAACAGCTGCATTAGCTTTATTATTAACATTTTCAAAAACAACTGATAAAATAGGTGAAAAGTTTGGTGCTATAGGTGTAACGGATTTTGCACAGGATTTAAGAGAAGCTAATATATCAGCAGCTGAACTTGGAAGAAATATATCTGATGTGAGTGATAGTTTACAAGAATTAGCAGATAATTTTGGTGTAAGTGCAATAGGCTCAAAGGATACACTAAATTCAGTTACAGAACTTTCTGTAATGATGGGATTGACTAACCAAGAAGGTGCTAAATTATTAGGTACATTAAAAACAATGCTAGGCTTGTCAGATAGTCAAGCAGTGATATTATCTAAACAAACAGCTTTATTGGCTAAACAAGAAGGTTTAATACCAACTACTGTTATGAAAGATATGGCAGAAGCTTCTGAAGCTGTAGCTAAATTTGCAAAACAAGGTGGGGAAAATATATCAAAAGCGGCTATACAAGCGAGAAAGTTGGGTATTAATTTAGATACTGCAGCTAAGATAGCTGATGGTTTACTTGATTTTGAGAATTCTATAACAAAAGAAATGGAATTAAGTGTTCTATTAGGCAAACAAATAAGTTTTCAAAGAGCTAGGGTTTTAGCATTAAATGGTGATATATCTGGAGCTATGAGAAATATACTTACTCAACTTGGTGGTGAAGCTGAGTTTAATAGATTACTTCCTATGCAACGACAAGCTATGGCAGATGCTCTTGGTGTATCTGTTGCTGAAATGTCAAAATTTGTTAGATTACAAGGTAAATCAAAAAATGAGATGTCAGCACTAACAGATATGAAAATAGATGAATTAGTAGCTAAAGATGCTATATCTAATATAACATTATTAAATAATATTATAAAAAAGATAGGTGCTAATATTCAAGCTGCAATCGGTGGATTTGCAAAGTTCATGGGAATTACAGCAGAGAGTAGTACAGGTGCAGATTTATTAAAGATAGCTTTAGTAGCTTTAGGAGCAGGTTTGATATTTATAGGAGTTTCAGCTTTAGCATCAGCACTTAAAATAAAACTTATGAGTAAAATAATAGGGAAGTCTGGTAAAGGATTAGCTAAATTTGCTGCTACAGGTTCAGCTGCTATACCATTATTGTTAACAATAGCAGGGGTTGGATTAGTAGTTGCTGCTGTTATAGCATCCATCGGATTTGCAATAGAAAAAATAGGTTCAGGTATGAAAATGTTATTTGAAGGTATGAGTACATTATTTACATCTGTAACAGATTCTTTGGTTAGTATTGGACAAAATTTAAGTATTGGTATGGTACTTAAAATAGGAGCATTAGCTTTAGCTTTAACAGGATTAGCAGCAGCTTTAACATTAGTTGGAGTTGCAGGTTTATTTGCATTACCAGCTTTAATGGCTTTGTCATGGTTTGGTTTATTACCTTCAGCACCAGTTGGAGATCAACCAGGTGGTGAAGCTGCTGGTGGAACAGAAGGTGACACTAAAGTTCAAAGTGTTTTTGATAAAACATTAGATGAAAAGGTTGCATTATTACAAGAAGAAATGACAGGTTTTAGAGAGGATATGAAAAAATATTTTGGATCTGGGGGAACAGTTTTCCCTGAATTTCAAAAATCTACTCAAAACGCATTAGAAAATGCATCTTAATGGAGATTTAAATTGGCTTTAAAAAATTTAAAAAGTGTATTTGGTGATATTTCAAAGTTTAAGAATTTGAGAAAAACTATTCATGCAACAGAGGATAATACTGCATTACCGGAGTATACTAAATTTGATAGAGTAGGCAACGAATTAGTTAAAAAGTCAGGTAAATTAAAAAAATTAAAAACGAAACTTGATTCATCTCCTATAATAACACAAACTAGAGGTCCTGGAGGTAATGATCCTGTAGATACAAGTCCAGATGTTGAACCAGTTCCATGGTGGTCTGTTGATACTTCAAATTTGAATATTGATGGTACACCATCATTTGATACAACATCCTTATCTGATATTTATATTAATTTTGCAACAGAAGCTGATAGTTCTGGTAATATATCACCTGATACTACAGTTTTGGGTGGTAATTGGAATGCTGCTACAGGTGCCTGGAATTTAGTTAATTTTAATCCATTATTTCAAGCAGCTCTTGGTAGCAATCCTAGTTTAGGTGATATATTTCAGATACCTAGTACAATGCTTTTAACATCAGGTGCTTTTTATGATGCATCAGTTTATTATATAAATAGTCAAAGGGGTGATGTGTTAGCTATTGATGCACAAATAAATAAATTTGGAAGATTGGGAGAGAAATTTAATAAATTAGCTGATAAAATTGGTATGCCTGGAATTAAAATTCCAAATATTAATTTATCAGCTGAATTTGATGAACTAAATCCTTTTAAAGATAGAGATGTAATATATCAAAATGAAGTTTTTGAATTATTTAAACCAAATGTACCAACAGATCAAGATGCTGGAGAAGTTTCAACTGATGGTAGTTATTTTGGTGAAACACAATATAAAAATCCATATAGAGGTGTAGCTTTCCAAGTTTTAGGTGATAAAAATAAAGCAGGTGGAATTATAGATACAACTTATCAACATGGAGTTGACAATTTTGTTGATATTGATTTGAGAAATCCATTCCGTGAGTGGAGATCTGGACATATAAAATTTAAAAACCCAGAATTTTCTGGTAAAATGAAAGATTTTGTTGGAAGTTTAAATTTATCTTTTCTTGGTAAATTACCTTTAATTGATTTGAGTAATTTTAATCTTGGTGGTTTTGGTGGAAATTTTCAAAATATGAATGATTGGATAAAAAAACTTCACGAGAGCTTTGGTGGATTTGGTTTACCTGATTTTGATTTTCCAAAATTAAGTGGTTTTGGTAATAAAATAAAATTATCTAAATTATTTCCAAAATTTAATTTTAGTTTACCAGATTTTAATCTACCTTCATTTGGAGGTTTAGATTTTAGTTCATTGGGAGATGGAGGATTTTTATCAGGTGTAGCTAATGCAGTTGGAAATGTAATAGGTAATATTGGCCAAGGAATTGGTAACTTTTTAGGTAAAATAAAAATATCACCATTTAAGGGAAAATTATCTGGTATGGCTTCAGGTTTTGTATCTAACTTAAAATCTTTAAATCCGATTGAATCTTTAAGATTACCAGGTTTGAAGTTACAAAATCCATTTGATGTAAATATTTCGGATTTTGGTGGAGTAGGTAAATTAGTTGGTAATCAACCAAGATCATTAACATCTACAATTACACAAAGGAAAGTGCATCCTGGTAATAATACTGAAGAAGCAATTGAAGAAAATGTTCAAATAGGACCTTATGCAACAATAGGTAAAAAGTATTGGAATGGTGCACCATATTATCCACAAAATATGGATCAACAAAATGGTGGTGATTTACATACAACGATAGGAATGGTTCCAGGATTTAAAAGTTTAAATGTGTATGGTGAAGATAATTTTGTAGAAAGTGAACAATATGGAATGCCTTTTTATTTTTATGATTTAAGAGATAATACTTATATAATATTTAGAGCTTCTATAGAAGGATTAACTGAACAATTGTCACCATCATGGGCTTCAGAAAATTATGTTGGTAGAAGTGAACCAGTTTATATTTATGAAAGAACTGAAAGAACAATAGATTTTTCATTAAAATTATTTGCACAATCAGCTTTAGAATTAGACGCTATTTATAGTAAAATGAGAAGATTAACATCTTTATGTTATCCAGAATATGCACCTGATTATATGATAAATACTACAGGTGGACCAAATACATATTCATCTAGAGTGGGTAGTGCTGGTAAATATAGAATGAAACCACCACTTACAAGATTAAGAATAGGTGAATTATTTGGGAGACACACTACTGAAGAAGAAGCAGAAATATTACCAAGTAAAAATGATGTTTTAGGTTTTCTTAAAAGTTTAAGTTATTCTGTACCAGAAACATCACCATGGGAATATAGAAAAGGACAGAGAGTACCTAAACATGTAGTAGCTACTGTAAGTTATCAAGTTATACACGATACTCCTCCTGAAAAGAATACTGGTTTTTATGGTTATTCTGGAACAAATGTAGTTTAAGTTTGGAGAATTTAATAAATGAAAAAAAGATATTCAAATACAACAATAAAAAAACATTTTTCTGATAATAAAGAAGTAAGAACTGGAACTTTTTTGCGATATACAACAACTTTATATGGGGTAGTGCCGGAAAAGAATACAGATTATTTTGTTATAACTCAAGCTGGAGACAGATTGGATAATTTAGCCTATCAATATTATGGTTCATCAAGACATTGGTGGTTTATAGCTCATGTAAATAATTTAAATACTATGAATGTAGAACCTGGAATAAGATTAAGGATACCAATAAATGTTAATGATGCAACTGCATTTTAAAGTGGGAGTTATATAATAATGGGTCTTGTACGTAAAAGAATATTTGGATCAGATGTAGATTTAAAAGTAAAACAAAAAATAAAAAATCTACAGAAATTAGCTGAAGGTAGTCCAGAAGCTTTAGAAAGTATAGATACCGAAATTAGAACTAATTTTGGTGGTGCAGCAGAATTGAGTTCTAAAACATCTTTTGCTCGAATGTGGACTGCTGTAGAACCTAAAATGAAAATTGAAAAAGATCCAAAAGAATTCAAAAGAGAATTATCACAACATAAAAGTAATATAAATAGTAAAACAAAGAAAACTTCACGTTCGTTAGGGAAGAACCTCGAAGCATTTTCTGATTGGGGTAGTCCTGATATTCCAGGACCTGATTCTGCATCCCAACCTTCAAAAACAAAAACTATACCTATAGGTAGAAAAATATATGCATTAGGTACAAATGAAGAAGAGATATTAACTAAAAGGCCTATAACTTCCCCAATGACACCTGTACCAGGAGGTTTAGATCAGAATGAACATTTAGCACCACAATCTGGAATAACAAGTGTTTCATCTCAACAACAAGGTTCTTTAGGATTACTTAAAAGTACTACTGTTAATTTTATAGTTGGAAATATTCATGATTTTGATGCAATTTATAGTAGATATTTTTTAAGACCAGGAGCTTTAATATTTATTGATTTTGGTTGGGATTTAGCAAGTGAAGAACTTTTATATGCTCCAAGTTTAGTAATCCAACAATCAGAAGTTGAAGGTGGAGCTGATTTAGAAGAAATTATATTTGGTGATAATGGTATTATAGAAAATTCTGATAATAATTTAGAAGTTATTATAGGAAGAGTTACAGATTATACATCCAAATTGAGAGAAAATGGTTCTTATGAATGTAGTTTAACAGTTAAATCTGGAAATGCAGCTTTAATGGGATCTCATAATGAAACAACATCTATAAAAGAAAGATTTTTTTCAACAATAGATACAGAAATAGTTAATTTTGCAGCAGCACATTTTGGTAAGAAATTTGTTAATCCATCTTCAACTTATTCTGTAACAGATATTGCAGATTATAATGAACTTTCTAGGATATTTGCAGCACAACAATTATCATCTATTAATGTTACAACACTTGTACCAGGTCAAGAAAGTGAGAAGTCTGGTGTTTTTTATTGGGGTGGAAGAGCAACTGCAGTTGCTGTAAAAGACGATGATAAATCATCTGGTGTATATAAACCTGATTCTGATTCTACAAAATTATTTATAAAGATAGGTTTACTTGAAGATTTTATTTTAAATAATTCATTAGCAATAGGTCATACTGAAGATATAGATAAAGATAAAAATTTTGCAGTAAAATTTGATTCATCTAATTCATTTTGTGGTTATTCAAAATTATTATCACGAGCTCAAAGACACGGAAGTTTAGGATCTATACCTAAATATTTTATACCAGGAAATTCATATAACGATTCATATAATACCTATAGAGATAAAGTTCCTAATGATAGAAAGGATGAAAAGGGTAAATATATAGATAAACCACCAAAACAACAAGAACCTGATGATGCTCAATTACATCCTGATGCTCCTACGGATGTTAATGTAATTACTGATGCATCATCTGATGCACCAGATACTTGGTCAGCATATGATAGAGCTAAAGATAGAATCCCTATACGAGAATTATATGTTAATTTACAATTAGTTAAAGATTCATTTATGATACATGATAGTGTTGAAGCAGCATTAGTAGAAATTTTAGATTCTATAAATGAAGATTCAATGCATATTTTAAATTTATCATTATATACTCCCAGTAAATCAGATACACAACTTTCAATAATAGATAGAAATAGAATAGAAATAGCAGCTGAAACTTCTGCAAATTATTATGATAAAATGTTAATGTTTTCACCAGGCTCTCCAGAATCGATTGTTAAAAACTTTGATTTGGGATTATCAACACCTAAAAATGGTTTACAAAATATGATAGCTATACAAGGTTCAAATCCAGAAGATGAATTATTTCCATATGATGCTAGTTTAGCTAATCAGTTAAGTTTATATATTCTGAATATGGATGTAAATCAACCTCAATTTGGATTTAGTTATTTACCTAATTTGGCTGGAGATACATTAGAAAGAATTACAAATAATAATGAAAGTGAAGATATTGTAAGAATGGGAGCACTTGTTAAAAAAGATTTAATTTTTGGAAATTCAAATTCTACAGTTAAAAGTAAACTATCAGCAATAAGGAAAAATTTTAGTTATAGTGACAGTAATAATAGTATGAAAGATTCATACACAAAAGCTTATAATAAAGCTAATAATTTTGATGAGGATTTAGATGAAGAAAGTAAACATGAAAATCCATTAAGTACGATAGAAGATGAAGAATATGACAATTATTATACTCTTGTTACTGAATTAGGTGAATTTTATAAATTAATGGCTAAAAATGATTTTTTTGGTAATAATAGATTATCTAATATAATGCCAATAACTTTAAATTTATCTATACATGGTATTTCTGGATTACATAATGGTGATGTATTTAGAGTAGATTATTTACCTGGTAGATATGCTCAATTAGTATTTTTTCAAGTAACAAAAGTAAATCATAGGATAGATAATGGTGGATGGACAACTGAAATAGAATCTGTTATGCGTATTAGATCAGATTATAATGTTATATTTAATCAATCAAATAATATCACAGATACAGGTGGTAAGATTACTATGAATAAACAAAAATTAAGACCACCAGATAATTTAATAATTTCTAAAAAATTACTTAAAGAACTAGGACTTAGAATCGATGATTATGTTATAGAAAATAGTCAAGGAATTACTGCAGAAAGTTTAATTAAAAATATGAAATATCTTAAATTGGAAAGAATGGGGGGTTTTACATCACCATCATCAATACAATATATTTTAAAATTTAAAAATATTTCTAGTAATAAATTTGCATTGTGTAAACATTTAAGAACTCCTGTAGATGGTAAAAATTGGAAATATATAGAGATACCAAAATGGGATACTAGAAGTAATATAGGAAATTCTTATGAATTTTGGGGTAAGGGGGATAATAAATTTATATTTGGTGTGAATGGTACTGTACAACAAGGACAAGCAGTTTCCTTTTATGAATCTATACCACAACAATTTGGAGTTCCATTACCTGATTCATTAGGTTTGGGTCTTAATCCTGTATTTTCAAAGAATAATAAATTTAATATAGAATTTGCAGCAAATTATTCTAGTGTAGCAGGTCCTGGCAAAATACATTGTAGTATGCATACTTATAATCATGGAAATTTTAAATTATTCAAAGGAAATGCTGGTTTAGATATGCACACATGTTTATGGAATGTGGTGGTACATCCCAATGAAGAATATTATCTATTTATTATTGGACATGATTGGGTTGTAGTTCCAATAGGTTTACCACTTTGGATGTATGGTAGAATTGAAAATGCACTTAATTGGTATGATGGCCATGGTGGCAAATGGGATAGAAAGTTAATAGCATCATCAGAAATTTAAATAAAAAAACGTTGTTTTATTCATAAAAAGGTTATATATTAATATACGATGTATACGGTTATACCAATATTTTCAGATCCTAATTTACATCCATTACATAAAAACAATGGTTTATCAGCTCTTTGGTGTCAACCAGAATCTGCAGATCCACCATTCTTTATAATTCAAAAACATCCTGATTCAAATAAATTTATGGAAGATTATAAGTGGTTGAATAAAAATTTGATTATGACACCTGATAAAAAATTATTGGATCATTTCTATGAATTTGAAGATGTTGTAGATAAAAATTTTATTTGGTGGAATGAAGATGGTACACCATTTGATGGAAATATTCGTAATAATGCAATAGATTTCTTGAGTAACAAGTACTACAATGTAAAAAAACTCAATGAGATTGTACCATTATGCAAACATAATGAGTATTGTAGTGAGGTTTATAAGAAAATGTCTAGAGCATATACAGGCCAAAATGATGAATATATGAATGATGCTATTAAAGCTTTCGGTTCAATTGAAAGAAATGGTATTAAGGTTTCAGATGATGTATGTGATATATTTGATATGAGAGTAAAGAAACATATATCGGATGGTAAGTTATATACTAATTATAACCTATGGACAACAACAGGTCGTCCAAGTAATTCATTTGGTACAGTTAATTTTGCAGCATTACCATCTGAAAAAAGAAAAGCATTTATACCTGAAAATGACTATCTTGTAGAATTTGATTTTGATGCATATCATTTAAGGTTGATTGGTGATTTGATTGATTACGATTTTGGTAAAGATTCAGTACACCAACACCTTGCAGAACACTATGGTTGTTCATATGAAGAATCAAAACAAAGAAGTTTTAAGTTACTATATGGTGGAATTGATAAAGAAACAAGAGAAAAAGTACCATTTTTTGATAAAACATATGATTATATTAATTCAAAATGGAATCAAATAAATACACATAATTGTGTCTTTACTGATATTTATAAGAGGAAGATTATATATGGTAATTATGATGATTTAAATAGGAATAAAGTATTTAATTATTTAATTCAGGCATATGAAACAGAATCTAATATAAAAAAGATTTTATCAATTCAAAACTATTTATTAAGTAAGAGAACAAAATTAGTATTATATGGATATGATAGTTTCTTATTTGATTTTTCTAACCAAGATGGAGTAGAAACTTTGACAGAAATTAAAAATATTTTAGAAGAGAATAAACATTACACCAAATCAAAGATGGGTTTAAATTATGGTGAAATGAAAGATATTACAGAGAGGTTATAATGGCAGAATTCTTACCAAAAAAATTAGTTAGAGAATGGTCTTGGCGTATTGAATCAGGGATATTAGATTGGACTAATCCCTTACATTTAATTGAACTTAAACATCTTTTAAAAGAAAGAAAATTTCCACATCAATTTGTTGATGGATTATTAAGAAATTTGAGAGGTGAAAAACCAGTTATTTCAGAAAAAAAAGGTGACACAAATGATACTACATTTTATCATGAAGTAATAACAGGTATAATAGTAGGTGGGGGAAAAGGACCTTTTAAAACAGGGAAAGATGTAGAGAAATGGTTTAAAAAAGGAATAGTTTTTGCTGGTAAAGGTAGTAGTGCTTCATTAGTTAAAAATTTAAATGATAAAGTTTATATAGATTCAAAAGGTGTTTCATTTTTTGATGCATCAAAAACACCTTCATCTGGAGTAGTTTCGGACGCTATTAAGGTTGGTAATGAAATAGTAAAACGACTTGGGAAAGCTAGTAAACCTGTGATATGGACAGGTCCAACTAATGATAAATCGATATATGGAGCTGGTGATATTGGTGCCAAATTTTCTGGTTATGGTGATGTTGGTATATCTTTAAAAAAAGGAAAAGGGCAATTAAAAAACTTAACAGTTAATACATTTTTTAACGCGTTAGGTTTACCTAATATCAATCCTGCGTATTTCTTAAAAACATATAAAAAACATTGGGATGCTATGACAGTTGATTGGGTGTCATTAGTAGAAAAAGATTTTGAAAGTAAATTAAAAGGTGATAATAAAGATGAGGCAAGAAGTATATTCAGTAAACATGTTAAAAAAACTTGGGATGAATTTCAAAAGGAGAATCTAACTAAAGAAGAATTGGAAGTTTTAAATATAGCACTTGGAACTCAAATAAAGAAAACAAAATTTAGGGATTTTTGTAGAAAATTATATCAATATGGAAAAGAATGGAATGAAAAAAGAGATAAACATTTTGATAATATATTTAATGAATTTTCTGATAAATACGATCATCAAATAAGATTAGGTTTACACGATTTATTTAAAAGACAATTGAGTGTTGGTAAAACAAGTCTCTTTTATGCAGCTAAAGCTGGCAAAACATTTTGGTTTATACCAAGTGAAGATTTATATAATAAAAAAATGAAACCTGAAGATTTTATAGCTGATTATGAAACAGAAGGAAGTGGTAGTGGTTATGATTTTTATTTACATGTAGGAACACAAGAAACTGGTGCTGTTGGAACAATTAAAATTATATTTAGATGGAAACAAGGACAAATGGTAGGATTTCCAGATACAACATCTGATTATAAATTAGTAACAAAAGATTGGTCAGATATACTTGGAGCATTTAGGAAATAATATGAAAACACAATTACTATGTACATTTACAACTAAAAAAGATATAGAAGAAACTATTTCTAGTATAACTTCTACTTATACAATTGTTTTTGATAGAATATATGTATTACAAAATGAAGATAATACAAATGAATTAATATGTACATACAATGTGGATACACAAAAAGGTATTGATTATGGAGCAGTAAAAGGAACAATATCTTTACATAGAAAAAAACATTCAAATACATTATATACAATTAATGCATTAAATGAATGTATCAAAAATTTAAATAATGGTGTTTTAGATGAAAAGTTTATGATACCATGGGAAAATTTTCAGAATATGTTGATGGTAACAAATTCTGAAGGATTGTCAAAAATAAATACAAGGATATACAAAATTGTAAATATATAAAAAAAATAGTGCTTTTTAAATATTTATATATATTTATATATGAAATTGTTATATTCAATACACAAAAATCTTATAGGAGAAAATAGGTTATGAGCAAAAACAAATCTAATAAAAATGCAAAATCTAATGTTAAAAAAGATCCTACCTTATATTATTTTTATTCACAAGGATGTGGTTGGTGTAAAAAAACAGAACCACTAATTGATGAAATTAATAAAGAAGGTAAATATTCTGAAATTTTAAAATTAGATCTAGCAGATGAAACAAATAGAAAAATTAAAGATGAACTAGTTAAAAAATATAATGTTCAATGTGGAACACCATGGATGGTTGATGCGGAAACTGGTAATTCAATATGTGGATTTAGAGAAAAAGATATTCTCGAAAAATGGGCAAATGGTGAGGAAATACCTCAACCAGTTAGACCAACAGGTCCTCCACCAAAACCACCTTTAATGAATGTATCAAAAGAAGAAGAAGATAAATTCAAAAAAGAATATGGTGAGTGGTTAAAGAAAAATGATAAGTTACCGAATGTTAAAACAGCTGACGAGATATTGGAAATGCCTAGACCAAAAACTGAACCTCCAGCAGCACCAACACCACAATCAAGTGACAGTGATTTAGAAAAATGGGCTAAACAATATGATAAATGGGCAAAAGAAAATGATCATTTACCAAATTTGATTCCTTCTGATCAAATTATTCAAAGATTTAAACAGATGAGAAATCAACAACAAGGTCAACAACCACCAGCAGCAGGAGCACGTGGACAAGATATGACTCAGTTAAATAATAGATTAACAGTGTTAGAAAATAAGTTGGATAAATTACTATCTCATTTAGGTGTGATAGTACAACCAAATAAACCACGAATTTTAAATGATGCACCTAAGCCACCTAAAAAAGTAGCACCAAAAGCTGTGGGGAAAAATGTTAAAGCCTAATCCTACAAGGGATAGAGAAGCAACTGAAGAAGAAATAAAGTGTATTGAAAAAACTGAAGAGATGTTGAAGGAAGAACAAAAACTTCCTCCAGCATCTCAACAAGTTCGCGATATAGCTACAACACATTGGAAATCTTTAAAGGCTTGGTTAAAAGGTTCTCAAACAATTACAACTCAAGAAGAGGCTGAGAGAAGATGGGAAATTTGTAAGAAATGTCCTCATCTACTTTATGATGAAACTAATCCAGATACAGGTAAAAAAGATGGTAGATGTACACATTGTGGTTGTTTTATGAATGTGAAAGTACATTACGCCGTTGCTGAATGTCCAATAGATAAGTGGAAAAAACATTGTGGTTGTCATTGTGATTGTGAACATGATGGTGATTGTGATGAATAAACTTACAAAACAAGAATTAATGAAAATATATAGTGAGGGAAAAAACCTTACAGATAAACCTATTTTTATAGATTTTTATGCTGATTGGTGAGGTCCTTGTAGAATGTTTGAGCAGGTGCTCAACGATGTTGAACCGGAATATAGTAATAAAATAAAAATGTATAAAGTTAATATAGAAGAAGAACCTGAAATAGCTGGTTTATTCGGAGTCAGAAGTATTCCAGCAATGTCAATGATTAGAAAAAATGGTAATTCAGAATTAGCTGTTGGATCTATGACAAAAGATCAATTAAAATATTGGTTAGCTGGATTAATTTCTTAAATAAAATTAAAAATTTAATATTTATATGTGATGTAACTCACACATATAAACAAACAGGAGAAAAGTTATGAGCGTCGCAGGTCAATTTTCAGCACTACCGATGGAAAGTTTAATAGGTGGTCCATTACAAGCAGCAGCAACAGCACAAGGAACATTAGCAAATATCACATCTGATTTCATTACAAAAGTAGGATTAGAAGATGCAGGTGGTGGTAAGTTAAAAGCTAGAACAGTTGCTTTCAATTATCAAAAACCAGTAAAGAATACTACAACTGATAAAGATGGTAATACTACTGATACTTGGTCTAAACAAGATATGAGTTTAGATGTTCCATTGTTATCAATAGTTAAATCACCAAACTTACAAGTTAAAGAAGTTGATGTTAATTTCAATATGGAAGTTAAAGCATCTTCTGCTTCATCAAGTGAAACAAATAAAAAAGCATCAGTAGATGCTAGTTGGTCTGGATGGGGTGCTAAAGTTAAGTTTCATGGTTCAGTATCTAATAAAAATACATCACAAAGAAGTTCTGATACATCAGCTAAATATGAAGTAAAAGTTTTAGCTAAAGATGATGGGGCTCCTGAAGGTTTGATGAAAGTTTTAGATATATTAGGTGAAGCAATACAACCAGCTGATGGTTCTGCTTCTAAATAATTATAAGTAAATTAAAAGGTTTTAAATATGGCAGATTTCGGAGATAATGTTTCTACTAACGGTGGATTTTTAGACGAGTTATTAGCTGGTTTAAATGAAGCCGTTATATCTGCACAACGAATTGCAGAGAAACAACATATCGATATGGTTGATTTGTATTTTGACGATGATACAGGTGAACCTATTACAATGGATTTAAAGATACCTTCAACACACCCAGAAAAAGAATTTGAATATTTAAAAGTTCCCTTAATTACTATGACACCAATATCAAGTATTAAGATTAAAGAACTTAATATGAAATTCAAAGTCAAACTTGGTAAACAGGTTGATACACCATCCAACTTAACACAACAGATAGGAACAGATAGTAATCAAACTACTGGTGCATTAAGTATTGATATGGATTCAACAGATACAAGTAATATGGCTGAGGTTGAGGTTAAGTTTGAAGGAACAGAACCTCCTGAAGGTGTCGCTAGAATAAATGACCAATTGATTAAAACTATTATAGGTGGACAAATAAATAATGAAGAAGAGTAGATTATTTGGAAAGATGAAGCGTGTTAAGAATGCAAAACACGATAAACCAGCTAGAAAGATAGGTAAGAAAATCTTTAAAGGATTAGTAGATACATTACCTGTTCCTGATATAGTTAAGAATCAGATTGACGATAAGTTAAACCTCACAGAAAAGAATCATAGTGAGTTAGAACAAAGAGTTACAAAATTAGAACAAGATGTTCAAAGAGTTATAAATATATTAACAAAGATGACAGGTAAATAAATGAGTCTTGATGATTTAGAATTAAATGTACAATCAATAAAGGAAGATAAACTACCAGAGATATTAAGAAGAAGAACATGGATGAGGTTCATCTTAACTTTTGTGATATTTACTAGTTTCTTTTTTATTATGTGGTTATTATTTACAGATAAATTTACATTAGATGATAAGTTCAGAGACTTACTGAATATTATCATTGGTAGTTTCCTTGTATCTTTTGGTAAAGTAGTAGATTTTTGGTTCAAAGGTTCACATGAAGAGGAA